>ENA-OQAS01000140-OQAS01000140.1-human-gut-metagenome-genome-assembly--contig:-NODE-140-length-37343-cov-5.455100_pt1 | contig 37343 bp, 59 predicted proteins | sample MGYA00242733_ERZ504523 | MGnify/ENA primary metagenome ERZ504523 (study PRJEB26092, sample SAMD00036239) | human gut metagenome | host: Homo sapiens | study: EMG produced TPA metagenomics assembly of...
GCCGCCTGTGCGCCGGACACGGCCGGGGAAGCGGTGGCACGCACCGTGCTGACCATTTGCGGGAGCGGGAGGAACACACATGAGAACGCAGAAAAAAGGACGCATTGCATTTGCGGTGTGCGGCAGCTTCTGCACACTGGAAGCGGCGCTTGCGGCAGCGCAGCAGCTGACAGAACAGGGCTGGGAGCTGCTGCCCATCATGAGCTTTGCCGCAAAGCAGGATACCCGCTTTGGCACCGGGCAGTTTTGGCAGGAACGGCTGGAAGCCCTTACCAGCATGTAGTGCTGGACACATTGCAGGCCGTGGAGCCGCTTGGCCCTAAAAAGCCTGGTCGAGTGCACTGGTGATCGCGCCTGCACCGGGGCCACGCTGGCACGGCTTGCGGCGGGGCTTTCCGATACGCCGGTGACGCTGGCGGCAAAGAGCCTGCTGCGGGTGGGGTGCCCGGTTCTGGTGGGCGTTTCCACCAACGATGGGCTGGGAGCGTCGGGGGAGAACATCGCTCGACTTTTCCAACGCAAGCATTACTACTTTGTGCCCTACGGGCAGGATGACCCCACCCACAAGCCCAACAGCCTGAAGGCGGACTTTGCCCGTCTGCCCGCTGCACTGGACGATGCGCTGGCCGGGCGGCAGCTGCAGCCCGTTCTGCTGCAAAACAACGTCTGAATGGCTTTTCAGCGGGGTAAAGTGTGGTATACTATTATCTGATGCTTTGCCGGTGCAGTACGACGGGCAGAAAAACGCTCAATGGAGAAAAACCAGATGAAAAAACTGACCGCAGCGCTGTGTGCTGTGCTGCTTGTGTTCTGTATGTTTGTGCCAGGGGCAGCGGCGGCTGGCCCTGCCCTTGGTGCCACCCGCGCTTACTGCATCATCGATGCAGACACCGGCCTTGTGCTGGCACAGCAGAATATGAACGAAGAGCTGCACCCGGCATCCATCACCAAGGTGATGACGCTGGGCCTTGCCTGCGAAAAGGCGCAGGGAAACTGGATGATATAAAGCTCACCGTGACCCACGAGGATGTTTACTCGCTGGCAGGCACCGATTCCAGTCACATTGCCCTGCGCGAGGGCGAAGAAGTGCCCCTGACCGATGCACTGTATGCCACCATGATGGCCAGTGCCAACGACGGCGCGAACCTGCTGGCCGAATATGTGGGAGAGGGCACCATGCGGACGGCGTGGCAAAGATGAATGCGCGGGTAGAAGAGCTGGGCCTTGCGCACACCCACTTTGCAAACCCCCACGGCATCAGCGACGAGGACCACTACACCAGTTGCTACGATATGGCGCAGATCCTGCGCTGGGCACTGGAGCAGCCGGGCTTTGAGCAGGTGTTCACCCGCAATGAGATGTACACCATGGAACCCACCAATGTGCAGCCCGTGACCCGCTACTTTTCCCAGCAGGACAAAATGCGCATCGGCTCCAGCCGGTACTACATCTCGTCCATTCTGGTTCCAAGCTCGGTTATACCAACACGGCCCGCTACAGCTACGCCTGTCTGGCGGAGCAGAACGGCGTCCGGCTCATCTGCGTGACCATGCAGAGCGAGCTGAGCACCGATAAATACAACGATGTCCGCACTCTGCTGGATTATGCGTTCAGCACCTTTACCGGCTACACCGACCTGCCCGCGCAGGGCATCACAGCACCGCTGAGCGTGGTGGGCGGCGGCGGGAGCTTGGCACCGTGACCGTCTCCGACCCGGCGTGCGGCTGCTGCTGGCCAACGGCCTGACTGCGACGATGTGGAGGTGACGCTGGAACTGCCGGAAAGCTATGTCCTTGGCTCCGACCCGGAGGTGTACGCTGTGTACACGTCCACGGCGGCGAAAAGCAGGAGAGCACCAGCGTGCGTGTGGATGCGGAAATTTCGGCCTGCCTGAACTGCTGGAGAACAGCACCGGTCAGGAGTTGGAAGCGGCCAAGGCGGTAAAGCCCCAAAGCCATGCATTCTGGCTGCTGGGCATCTCGCTGGGGTCCACCGCAGCGGCAGCGCTGGTGACTTTTCTGGTGGTGCGGTTCATCACTTGGCGGAAAAAACGCCGCAGAACGCGCACGGAACAGGGACAGACCCGCCGCGGCAAATAAGCGCAAAAGCCTGCGTCGAACAGACTTTTCCAGATAAAACAAACATGCTTCACAAAAGAGAGGTACAAATATGGGCAAGTTTACGTTTACTCAGACCGAGATCCCCGGTGTTGTGGTCATTGAGCCGCAGGTGTTCGGCGACGACCGCGGCTATTTTATGGAGACCTATCAGAAGGATCAGTTTGCTGAAGCCGGCATCGATAAGGAATTCGTGCAGGACAACCAGAGCCGCTCCACCCGCGGCGTGCTGCGCGGCCTGCACTTCCAGAAGAACCACACGCAGGGCAAGCTGGTGCGCGTGACCAAGGGCGAGGTGTTTGATGTGGCCGTGGACTGCGCCCCCACAGCGCCACCTTCGGCAAGTGGGTGGGCGTGACCCTTTCCGAGGAGAACAAGAAGATGTTCTACATCCCGGAGGCTTTGCACACGGTTTTCTGGTGCTGAGCGATGTGGCAGAGTTCTGCTACAAGTGCACCGATGTGTACGATCCCACCAGCGAGGGCGGCATCCCCTACGATGACCCCACCGTGAACGTGCAGTGGCCGGACTGCGGCTGCGAGCACAAGACCAGCGCAAAGGACAAGCTGCACGAGCCCTTTGCTGCACAGAAGTTTGAATATTTTGAAAAGTGGTGATCGCCTGTGGCAAAATTCAAAGCAATGTGGAACGGCTTCTGGTGCTACCGCTATCTGCTGTGGAACCTCGTCAGCCGTGACTTCAAGCTCAAATACCGCCGCAGCGTGCTGGGCGTGGTGTGGAGCGTTCTGAACCCGCTGCTCATGTGCCTTGTGTACTGGGCCGTGTTCAGCAGTCTGATGGACATGCGCGGCAGCGGCATCGACAACTTTGCCGTGTTCCTGATGTGCGGCCAGCTGCTGTTCAACTTCTTCAACGAGGCCACCTCCACCGGCATGAGCAGTGTGCTGGGCGCTGCGCCCCTGCTCAAAAAGGTGTATATCCCCAAGTATATCTTCCCGCTGGAAAAGTGCTGCTTTGCCATGGTGAACTGCGTGTTCAGCTTTGTGGCGCTGCTGCTGGTCATGATCTTCACCGGTGCACCCTTCCACCTGACCCTCATCGAGGCGGTCTACCCGCTGGTGACGCTGTTCTTCTTCAGTCTGGGCGTGGGCCTGCTTCTGGCAGCGGCTACCGTGTTCTTCCGGGATATCATGCACATCTGGAGCGTGTTCATCACCGCATTGCTGTATTTTTCCGCCATCTTCTACGACCCCACCAGATGACCTTTTCCATCGGCGGGTTCAACATGCAGCAGATCATCAAGCTGAATCCCATGTACTGGTACATCACAGCTTCCGCCGTACCGTGATGTGGGGCATCCCGCTGGATTTCAACATGTTCGCGGTGTGCGGCTGCTGCGCCGTGCTCTCCATGCTGGTGGGCGTGTGGGTGTTCCGCAAAACGCAGGACCGCTTTGTGCTGCATATTTAAGGAGGAAGAACAATGGAACCGATCATCAAAGTGGACAATGTTTCCATGTGCTTCAACCTCTCCAAGGAAAAGCATGAGAGCCTGAAAGAGTATTTTCTGGCCATGGTGCAGGGCCGCCTGCAGTACGATGAATTTTACGCCCTCAAGGACGTGAGTCTGGACATCATGCCCGGCGATTTCTACGGCCTTGTGGGCCTGAACGGCTCGGGCAAGTCCACCCTGCTCAAGACCATTGCGGGCGTGTACAAGCCCAGCAAGGGCAAGGTGACGGTCCGCGGCTCCATCGCCCCGCTCATCGAGCTGGGCGCGGGCTTTGATATGGACCTGACCGCCCGCGAGAACATCTATCTGAACGGCACGGTGCTGGGCTTCTCGCCCAAGTATCTGGACGAAAAGTTTGATGAGATCGTGGAGTTCAGCGAGCTGCAGAACTTTCTGGATGTGCCGCTGAAGAACTACTCCTCCGGCATGGTGGCCCGCATCGGCTTTGCCATTGCCACCATCACCAAGCCCGATATCCTCATTGCGGACGAGGTGCTTTCGGTGGGCGATTTCCTGTTCCAGCAGAAGTGCGAAAAGCGGATGCAGGAGCTGATGGCGGGCGGCACCACGGTCATTCTGGTGTCCCACTCCATTGAGCAAATCGAGCGCATGTGCAGCAAGGTGGCATGGCTGAGCCACGGCCACCTGAAAATGAATGGCGATACGGCAACGGTTTGCGCGGCCTACAAGGCAACGCAGCGCGGCGAGGCCTGATATGAATGTACGACTGAAACGTGCCAGAGAACTGGCAGGCTATGCGGTGCAGCTGACGAAGGACGAGGGCCTGCCCACCATGCTCAAACGGGGCGCGGGCTTTGTCGAGCGCCGTTGCTTTGGCAAGCGTGCCCGCTATCTGCCCGCCAAAAAGGTGCTGGAAGCCCAGCGGGCTGAAATGGCCGGCAAAACGGCGGCAGACTGCGGCCTGCCCACCATCAGCATCCTGACCCCGCTGTATAATACGCCGGAAAAATATCTGCGGGAATTTCTGGATTCCTTTGTGAACCAGACGGCCCCCAACGGTCAGCTCTGCCTTGCGGATGCTTCCGATGCAGAACATGCCGATGTGAAGCGCATCGTGGAGGAATATCAGACAAAGAATCAACGCATCGTATACCAAAAGATCGAAAACAAAGGCATTGCGGCCAACACCAATGCTGCGGCAGAGCTTGCCACAGGGGAATATCTGGCCCTTGCGACCACGATGATATCCTTGCGCCCCACGCCATGTACACCATGGGCAAAGCCATTCTGCAGCTGCGGGCGCAGGGCGAGCCGGACGGCTTCCTCTACAGCGATGAAGCACTCTTTTCCAAGAGCATCCAGCGGCCCATGGTGGCCCACTTCAAGCCGGATTACGCCCCGGACTATCTGCTGTGCTGCAACTACATCTGCCACTTGGCGGTGTTCCAAAAGGCGCTGTGGGATGAGATTGGCGGGGAGCGGCCGGAGTGCGACGCAGTCAAGACCACGACCTGTTCCTGCGCCTTGTGGAAAAGACCAGCGGCGCGGCCCATGTGCGCAGGTGCTGTACTACTGGCGGGTGCACGCAGGCTCCACCTCTGGCGGCACCGATGCCAAGCCCTATGTGGCGGCAGCAGCCAAAAAGGCGCTGGCCGACCATCTGGCCCGCACCGGACGCACCGGCACCGTGGAGGATGGCCTGTTCCCCAGTACCTACCGGGTGAAGTGGGATATCGTGGGCGACCCGAAGGTGAGCATCCTCATCCCGAACAAGGACCACACCGACGATCTGGAAAAGTGCCTGCACAGCATCTGGACCAAAACCAGCTGGGAGAACTTTGAGGTCATCGTCATCGAGAACAACTCCACCGACCCGGCCACCTTTACCTATTATAAGGAAGCCCGGCAGCGCTACGACGGCCTGCAGGTGGTCAACTACCCGCAGAAGGCTTCAACTTTTCCGGCATCAACAACTTTGGCCGGCAGTACGCCAGCGGGGATTACCTGCTGCTGCTGAACAACGACGTGGAGGTGCGCAATGCGGATTGGCTCACGGAGCTTTTGCGGCAGTGTGCTCACCCCGGCGGCGCGGCCATCTGCGGTGCAGAGCTGCTTTACCCGGACGAGACGTTGCAGCATGCGGGCGTTGTGACCGGCCTTGGCGGCTACGCGGGCCACAGCCACAAATACCGCAAGGCGGGCGGCAGCGGCTACATGTTCCGCGCTGCAACGGTGCAGGACTTTTCCGCCGTCACCGGTGCCTGCCTGCTGGTAAAGACCAGCGTGTGGGACGAAGTGGGCGGTCTGGACGAAGCCTTTGCGGTGGCCTTCAACGATGTGGATTTCTGCCTGCGGGTGCGGGATGCAGGATACCGCATTGCGTGGACACCTATGCTCAGCTGACCCATTACGAGAGCAAGAGCCGCGGCGGCGATGAAAAAGACCCGGTGAAAGCCCGGCGCTTTGCCGCCGAGCAGCAGCGGCTGTATGCCGTGCACGGCAAGGCGAACATCCTGCACGACCCCTACTACAACCCCAACCTGACCATGGACCGGGAGGATTTTTCCGAAGGCAATGATCTGCGCGGGCTGAAAGAGGGACGTATCACGGTGCAGTGGAGGGGATGAACCCTCTCAGGCGCTATCGCGCCAGCTCCCCCGAAGGGGGAGCTTTATGCGCTGTGGAGGAAAAGAAAACCTTCTGTTTGCAGGAAAAACTTGCCGATTCGCAGGGAAAAAGCTCCCCCTTCGGGGGAGCTGACATCGCGCAGCGATGGCTGAGAGGGTTATTAGGAGGAGCACCAAATGAACATCAAGGGCCATTTTGAGACCATCACCCGGCACAAGCTGCTGGTGATGAAATACTGCTTTGCCTGCGGGCTCTATGAGCAGGGCCTTGCCCACGACCTGAGCAAGTACAGCCCTACCGAGTTCATTCCGGGCTGCATCTATTATCAGGGTGACCACAGCCCCAACGAAGCGGAGCGCGCGGCACGGGGCTATTCCTCCGCGTGGCTGCACCACAAGGGCCGCAACAAGCACCATCTGGAATACTGGATCGATTACAGCACCCGGAAGGTGGGCCTTGCCGGCATGAAGATGCCCCTGCGCTATGTGTGCGAAATGGTGTGCGACCGCGTGGCTGCCAGCCAGATCTATCTGGGCGACAAGTACACGGACGCTTCCCCGTGGGAATACTACGAGCGCAGCAAGACCCACTACCTGCTCCACCCGGAGACCCGCGCTCTGCTGGAAGAACTGCTGAAATGGTGCGTGACCTTGGGCATGACCGCACCTTTGAGCACATGAAATACCTGCTGGGCTGCGAAAAAGATTACTAAAAGGAATATTTTGCTTAAAAACACCGCTGAGGGAGACACGGCGGTGTTTTTGTATGCCATAAAACAACACATCCCCCAGCCCGTGCGGCGCTGCCGTTCAGGCTGGGGGATGCTTTTTGTGCAAGACGGGTGTTACTGCTCGTTCTCGTAGATCTGGATATAACGGGGTGCGTTCTTATCCTGAATGAACAGCAGCGCGGCGGTCAGGGCCACCGCCAGAGCAGTGAGGACGGCGAGCAGTGCTTTGAGAACTTTCATGGTTTGAAGCCTCCTTGGAAAAGTCTTGCGCGGAGCGGGGGACGTTCCGCAGTTTTTGGTTGCCCTTAGTATAGCATAATCCGCATACAAAGGCAAACACCGGATACAGGAAGAAAAATACGGTGGTTAGTTGTATATAACCACGAAAAAATGAAAAGAAAGTTCAGGAAAATACATCATTTTTGTGCCATTGTCGTTGACTTCCCACGCCAAAATGATACAATAAACATGTTAAGCAGCTGCTGTCCCTGTACCAGTGCGCCTGCATGGGCGTGGGGGCGGCAATTCAAGCAGAATGGGGGATTTGAATTCCATGTTGAACAAGCTGAAACGTGCGGCGCTTGGCGCGCATACGCCGCATGACAAGGCAACTGCTGCAAGCAAACCGATCCCGATGCCTCTGCCCGCGCAGGTACGCATCCTCATGAGCCAGCACATCGGCGCTCCCGCAAAAGCTCTGGTCAAAAAGGGCGACGAGGTGTTCGTTGGTACAAAGATCGGCGAGGCTGGCGGCTTCGTCTCTGCAAACATCCACTCCAGTGTCTCCGGCACGGTTGCCGCAGTGGAGCCCTTCCGTCTGTCCAATGGCCGCATGTGCGACTCTGTCGTCATCAAGACCGATGGCAAACAGACCGTGGACCCGGCTGTCAAGCACCGGAAGTGACCGATAAGGCCAGCTTCCTCAAGGCTGTGCGTGAGTGCGGTCTGGTCGGTCTGGGCGGCGCAGGCTTCCCGACCGACGTAAAGCTGCAGCCCAAGCAGCAGGTGGATACCCTGCTGATCAACGCTTCCGAGTGTGAAGTGTGGCTGACCAGCGATACGCAGGAGATGCTGAACTGCAGCGATGATATCATCCGCGGCATCAAGGCCGTGTTGCAGTACACCGGCATCCCGAAGTGCGTCATCGGCATTGAGAACAACAAGCCCGAGTGCATCGACCTGCTGTGCAAAAAGACCAATGGCGACAGCACCATCGAGGTCAAGCCCCTGCCCAGTGTCTACGGCACCGGCGCAGAGCTGATCCTTATTGAAAAGTGTCTGGGCCGCGAAGTGCCCCACGGCGGTCTGCCCGCAGATGCCGGCGCCATCGTCATGAACGTGACCAGCGTTTCCACCCTTGGCAAGTATCTGGCTACCGGTATGCCGGTGGTCGAGCGCACCATCACCGTGGACGGCGACGCCTGCGCAAAGCCCCAGAACATCGTTGTCCCCGTGGGCACTGCCTATCAGGACATCATTGATTTTGCGGGTGTCAAGGGCGAGCTGGGCAAAGTGGTTGCCGGCGGTGCATGATGGGCCCCGCTGTGGAGAACCTGAGCTACCCCACCACCAAGACCACCTCCGGCCTGATCTTCCTGAGCAAGGCCGCTGCAGAGCCTGCACCGGTGAATCCCTGCATCCGCTGCGGCCGCTGCGTGGAGTACTGCCCCATGGGTCTGGAGCCTGTGGAGGTCAATCAGGCATACGCTGCACGCGATGTGCAGGAGCTGGGCAAGCTGCATGCAGACTACTGCTTCAACTGCGGCAGCTGCTCGTTCGTCTGCCCGGCAAAGCGCCCTGTTACCCAGATGATGAGTCTGGCAAAGGCGTTCTACCTTGGTGAAATCAAAAAAGGAGGCAATAAGTAATGGATACGAAGCTTATTGTTTCGGCTTCCCCGCATGTGCGCAGCGAAGAGACCACCCAGAGCCTGATGGCCAACGTGATCGTCGCCCTGTGCCCCTGCGTGGTGGCCTCTGCCATCATTTTTGGTATGCGTGCACTGCTGGTAACAGCTGTGTCCGTGGTGGCCTGCGTGGCTTTTGAGTGGCTGTACTGCAAGCTGCTCAAGAAGCCCAACCCCATCAGCGACCTGTCCGCCGTCGTCACCGGCATCATTCTGGCCATGAACGTGCCCGTGGGCATGCCCATCGGCCAGCTCATCATCGGTGATCTGGTGGCCATCGTCATCGTCAAGCAGCTGTTCGGCGGCATCGGCATGAACTTTGCCAACCCCGCTCTGGTGGGCCGTATCGTGCTGTTCATCAGCTTTGCCGGTTCCATGAACAAGTGGGTGTTCCCGGATGCAGCGGTGGACCAGCTGTCCAGCGCTACCCCGCTGGCTGTGGCCGATAAGTCCAAGCTGAGCCTGCTGGATCTGTTCATGGGCATCCACGGCGGTGTGCTGGGCGAGACCTGCGCACTGGCCATCGTGCTGGGCCTGATTTATCTGGTGGCCACCAAGACCATCAGCATCGCCATCCCGGTTCTTACGTCGGCAGCATGTTCGTGTTCTACCTCATTGCTACCCACAGTGTGCACGAGGCTCTGGTTGCCGTGCTGAGCGGCGGCCTGCTGTTCGGTGCCGTGTTCATGGCTACCGACTACGTTACCAGCCCCTTCACCCTGAAGGCAAGCTGGTGTACGGCGTGGCACTGGGCATCGTCACCTTTGCCATCCGTTACTGGGGCAGCTACACCGAGGGCGTGTCCTTCGCACTGCTGTTCATGAACCTGTGGGTCCCCTACATCAACGATCTGACCCGTCAGACCCCGTATGGCTACATTAAGCCTGCAAAGAAAGCAAAGGAGGGTGCTGGCAAATGAGTAAGTCTTCCAACTGGGAGAGCACCATCAAGCCCATTGTTGTGCTGAGCGTTATCTCCCTGATCGCCAGCCTGCTGCTGGCACTGGTGAACGGTATGACCGCCCCGGTCATTGCCGAGAACACCAAGCGCACCACTCTGGCCGCTTATGTCGGCGTGCTGCCCTCCGTTTCGGATGCCAGCGAGCTGGAAGAAGTGACCGATTACACCACCGCCGGCATCACCGGCGTGGTCAAAGCTCCGGACGGCAGCACTGCCATCAAGGCCGAGGAAAAGGGCTTTGACGGCGGCATCCTGACCGTCATCATGGGCTTTGATGCCAATGGTGCCGAGACCGGCATGTGGGTAGACGCTTCCACCCAGACCAAGGGCATCGGCTCCAACGTGAGCAGTGACGACTTCCTGGCGCAGTTCGACGGCATGGACGGCACCCAGAACATTGTGATGAATCAGGATTACGATGCCTACAGCGGCGCAACCATTTCGTCCACCGCTCTGTTTGCTGCCATCAATGACTGTGTCAACTGCTACAACGAGCTGGCGTAAAGGAGGTTGGTAAGAAATGGCACAAGAAAATAAGTCCAAGGTAAGCATCCTTACCAACGGCATTATCAAAGAAAACCCCGTTCTGCGTCTGGTTCTGGGTACCTGCTCCATTCTGGCAGTTACCACTGCAGTTTCCAGCGCTCTGGCATGGGTGCCGCCTTCACCTTCGTGCTGGTGTGCTCCAATATCATGATCTCCCTGCTGCGCAAGGTGATCCCCGGCAAGGTGCATCTGCCTGCTACATCGTCATTATCGCAAGCTTCGTGACCATCGTTCAGATGTTCATGCAGGCTTACATGGAAAGCCTGTACAACGCTCTGGGTGTGTTCCTGCCCCTGATCGTTGTCAACTGTATCATTCTGGGCCGTGCCGAGATGTTCGCCTGCAAGAACAGCATCGTGGACTCCGCACTGGACGGCGTGGGCATGGGCGTTGGCTACACCCTCACCGCTACCCTGATGGCATCCATCCGTGAGATCCTGGGCAGCGGCACATGGCTGGGCTTCCAGGTGATCCCGGAAAGCGTTGCCAAGGTCTCCATCATGACGCAGGCTCCCGGCGCATTCTTCTGCTTTGGCCTGTTGATGGCCGGCTGTGTGTGGCTGGAAGGCAAGCTGGATGCCCGCATCGAGCGCAAGAGCTGCTGCGACCTTGATAACCTGAAGAAGGAGGCAGAATAAGATGTTAGTAAAACTCGCTGCGATCTTCTTCAGCATGATCCTGGTCAACAACTACGTGCTGGTGAAGTTCTACGGTATCTGCCCGTTCCTGGGCGTTTCCAAAAAGCTGGATTCTGCGGTTGGTATGTCCGGCGCCGTCATCTTCGTCATGTTCATGGCAACGGCCGTTACCTTCCCCATCCAGATCTTCATTCTGGACCCGGCTGGTCTGAGCTACCTGCAGACCATCGTGTTCATTCTGGTCATTGCTGTTCTGGTGCAGTTCATCGAGATCTTCCTCAAGAAGTACGTGGTTGCACTGTATAACTCTCTGGGCGTTTATCTGCCCTGATCACCACCAACTGCTGTGTTCTGGCGGTCACCATTCTGGTCGTGGGCGACTACGGCGCAGATGTGGCTGCTATGGGCTTCGGTGTTGCTTACATTGAGGCTCTGGTCTGTGCCATCGGCGCAGGCTGCGGCTTCATGCTGGCCATGGTCATGTTCAGCGGCGTGCGCAAGCGCGTGGAAGCCTGCGATCCCCCGGCACCCTTCAAGGGCCTGCCCATCACCCTGATCGCAGCAGCAATCACCAGCCTGTCCTTCATGGGCTTCGGCGGCATCGTCGAAAACCTGTTCAATGTCACGCTGTAAGGGAGGAACAGGATTATGAATATTGTATCTGCTGTTATCCTGTGTACCATCGTGGGCGCAGTCGGCGCGATCGTTCTGGTCGCAGCGTCCAAGTTCATGGCGGTGGAGGAAGACCCCCGCATTGAAGAAGTTACCAACTGCCTTGCCGGTGCAAACTGCGGCGGCTGCGGCTACGCAGGCTGTGCGGACTACGCAAAGGCTGTGGTCATGGACGGCGTGCCCTGCGACAAGTGCGCACCCGGCGGCCCCAAGGCTGCCGCTGCCATTGCCAAGATCATGGGCGGCACGGCCAGCGCTGTGGAAAAGAAGGCGGTTGTCCAGTGTCAGGGCAATTCCGAGCACTGCAAGCCTGCTTATGATTACAAGGGCATCCAGACCTGTGCAGCCGCTGCTGCACTGTACGGCGGCCCCAAGACCTGCTCCTTTGCCTGCATTGGTCTGGGCGACTGCACCAAGGTGTGTAAGTTCGATGCCATCCACATTGTGGACGGTGTTGCCAAGGTGGACAAGGACAAGTGCACCGGCTGCGGTGCCTGCGCAAACATCTGCCCCAAGCAGGTCATTATGATCGACGTGGGCGGCCCGCGCAAGCCGGTGGTTATGTGCTCCAACAAGGACAAGGGTCCTGTGGCCATGAAGGCCTGCACCACCTCCTGCATTGCCTGCGGTATGTGCGAGCGCACCTGTAAGTTCGACGCTATCCACGTGGTGGACGGCGTGGCCCGCATCGACTATGACAAGTGCAAGGGCTGCGGCATGTGTGCCCAGAAGTGCCCCAAGCACATCATCCTTTTCCCGCTGAAGGATGACCCCAATCCCCCGAAGCCCGTGGTGAAGTCCGCCGCTCCCGCTGCTGCTCCCGCAGCAAAGCCGGAAGCCAAGGTTGAGGCAAAGCCCGAGACCAAGGCAGAGTAAACTGTAAACCAAAGCCCGCCGTGCAGCGATGCCCGGCGGGCTTTTTGCAACTTTTTGTAAGAAAATCCGGTTGCAATGATGCGGAATTATGGTTAAATAGAGGGAGGATATTTTCACAGAAAGAGGACGATTATGGAACAACAGTCTGCACGCCTGCGGAATACAGGCTTTCTTACTTTCTTCTTCAGTGGCATCTGTGCCATCAGTGCGGGCGTGGTGGTCAGCCTGCTGCAGGAGCGCTACGGCTTTGCCTACGGCATGACCGGCACCCTGCTCTCACTTATGAGTGTGGGTAATCTGCTGGCAGGCCTGCTCATCGGTATGCTGCCCAGTGTACTGGGCATGAAGCCAGTGTGCTGCTGCTCACCATCGGCTATGCGGTGGGCTACGGCATCATGGGCCTGACCGGTGTAGAGATCCTGCTGGCAGTGGCTTTCTTTGTGGTGGGCATTGCCAAGGGCAGTGTTATCAACACCTGCACCATTCTGGTCAGCGATCACTCTGCCGACCGCACCCGCGGCATGAACCTGATGCACAGCTGCTACGCCTGCGGTGCGCTGCTGTGCCCCTTCCTCATTGCGGCAGCGGCGAAGGTGAGCACTGAGCTGGCGGTGTTCCTGCTGGCGGCACTGGGACTTGTGCTGTGGCTGGTATATGCCTTTACCCCGCTGGGCGGCGGCAAGACCAAGAATGCCAAGGAAAAGCAGGCCATTGACTGGAGCTTTCTGCGTTCGGCACGATTCTGGATGCTGACCGGCCTTTTGTTCTTCCAGAACGCTGCAGAGCAGAGCGTCAACGGCTGGATGGTCACTTACTTCAAGGGCAGCGGCATCATTGTGGGCACACTGGCGGCTTACACCGTCACGGTCATGTGGGGTGCCACGCTGGTGGCCCGTCTGCTGATCGCATTCGTGTTCCCGTTCAAGAGCCCGCGCAAGGCCATGGTGGGCATGAGCGTGCTGTGTACGATCTTTTATGTGCTGCTGGTCATGGCCCACACGCAGGTCATGGCCATCGTGCTGCTGTTTGCGTTTGCGTTCTCCATGGCGGGCCTGAACCCCACCGCTGTGGCCAGCGCGGGCCGCATGACCAGCGTGACCAGCATGGGCATCATGCTGCCGGTGGCATCCAGCGGTGCCATCCTCATGCCGTGGATCATTGGCATCGTAGCCGAAAAGGTGGGCCTTGCCGCCGGTATGGCCTCCAACATCGTGCCCTGCGTGGGCCTGATCGTGTTCACCCTGCTGGTGGCTAGATTGCCGGAGGAATAAACCCTCTCAGGCGCTATCGCGCCAGCTCCCCGAAGGGGAGCTTTATGCGCTAAAACCGTTTGGGATTCTCTTTTCAGTAAAGAAAATAACCGTTGGGAAGTAGAAAAAGCTCCCTTTCGGGGGAGCTGGCATTGCGCAGCAATGACTGAGAGGGTTATTTCTCGATTCCTCTGGCCTTCGCGCTGAACTCGCACCCGCAGTAATCCTGCCGGTACAGGCCGTATTCCTCCGAAAGCTGCAGGCTGCGCAGATAGCCGTTGTGCTTTTTGAAGTCCGAAGCAGATGCTTTACGCCGAACTCGGCTTCTAGCTCCTGCCCGATGGCATTGATGCGCTTGGCATCTTTATGCGGGCTGATGGACAGTGTGGTGGTGAACCAGTCGAAGCCGTTCTCACTGGCGTATTGCGCCGCCCGGCGCATCCGCAGCCGGTAGCAGATCGTACACCGGCTGCCCCGCTCCGGCTCGTTTTCAAGGCCGGTGACAGCAGAGTAGAACTCCTGCGGGTCGTAGTGGTCCTCCACCACGGTCACGCCCAGAGGATGGGCTGCTGCCACGAACTTCTTCAGCTCTTCGCCGCGGCGGTAGTATTCCTCTGCAGGCCATGTGTTGGGGTTATAGTAAAGCACTGTGATCTCAAAATACTGGCACAGCTGTTCCAGCACTGCGCTGGAGCAGGGGCCGCAGCAGGCGTGGAGCAAAAGGCGCGGCCGAGTGCGTCCAGCGTTTTGAGCACGGCATCCATCTGCTGTGCAAAATTCAATTGAGTTGCCATTTTATCATCCTTTGCTATACTGATTGAGAAAATTCCTTAAAAAGCTCGCCCTTTCGGGGGAGCTGGCATTGCACAGCAATGACTGAGAGGGTTTGCTTTCTTATTATAACATATTCCGCTTGAAAATACAGGAGGCACCATGACACAGGAAAAGATCGCCCGCATCAACGAGCTGGCAAAAAAGAGCAAGATCACTGGCCTGACCGAGGCCGAAAAGGCAGAGCAGCAGGCCCTGCGCCGCGAATACATCGACGACATGAAGGCCAGCCTGCGCGCGCAGCTGGCCAACACCTCCATTCAGGAGCCGGACGGCACCATCCACAAGGTGATCCGCCGTGCCGACCTTGAGAACCCCCGCAGCTGAACGCACAATTTTGCGCACACTTTTTGGAGGAAAACGCAGCCAAAAGCTGTGTTTTCCTCTTTTTTGCACGGCAATCTGTGCTATACTATACTTGCATTGGTATGTGCTTTGTGTATGCCTGCTGATGCGTTTTCCCAAGGTGGCGTATCCCGGGCAAGGTGCACGGAAAAGGCTGTCTTTTGAAAAAATGATAAAGAGGTCATTTATTATGCTTACTGCAATTACGGGTATCAACTGGGGCGATGAAGCAAGGGCCGCATGGTCGACCTCATCAGCCAGGAGTATGACATCGTTGCACGTTATCAGGGCGGCAACAACGCCGGTCACACGGTCAAGAACGAGCGCGGCAAGTTCGTGCTGAATCTGCTGCCCTCCGGCATCCTGCGTCCGAACGTGGTCTGCGTTATGGGCAACGGCATGGTCATCGACCCGCATCATCTGGACGGCGAGATCAACAAGCTGCGGGAGCAGGGCGTTGAGATCAGCCCGGCAAACCTGAAGATCTCCGACCGTGCAACCATCACCATGCCCTACCATGTGGAGCAGGACGGTCTGGAAGAAGCACGTCTGTCCAAGACCGGCGCACAGTTCGGCTCCACCAAGCGCGGCATTGCCTACGCTTACGGCGACAAGTACATGAAGAAGACCCTGCGCATGGGCGACCTGCTGCATCTGGACGACGCTGTGAAGAAGCGCCTGGTCACCATGGTGGATTCCAAGAATCTGGTCATGGAGGCAGCTACAACGCAGCTCCCATCAGCGTGGATGAGATGTGGGCATGGCTCGAAAAGTATGCCGCCATCTTCAAGGATTACATCTGCGATGTGGGCCAGTATCTGCCGATGCAGACGCTGCAGGCAAGAAGGTCCTGTTCGAGGCTCAGCTGGGCGCTCTGCGCGACATCGATTTCGGCATTTACCCCTATACCACCTCTTCCAACGTCATCGGTGCTTACGCTCCCATCGGCGCAGGCATCCCGGGCCACAAGCTGCACAACTCCATCGGCGTGATGAAGGCTTACTCCTCCTGCGTGGGTGACGGCCCCTTCACTGCCGAGCTGGCTATGACCGAAGAGGAAAAGCACGACCTGCGTGAGGCTGGCCACGAGTACGGTGCAGCCACCGGCCGTCCCCGCCGCGTTGGCCCCATCGATCTGGTGGCAAGCCGCTACGGCGTGTTCTGCCAGGGCTGCGATGAAGTTGCTCTGACCCTGCTGGACGTGCTGGACTACATGGAAAAGATCCCCATGGTCACTGCCTACAAGCTGACCGATGGCAGCACCACCACCCGCTTCCCCATGGGCGAAGCTCTGGACACCGCACAGCCCGTGGTGGAGTACCTGCCGGTTGGCACTGTGATATCACCGCAGCCCGCAAGTGGGAAGATCTGCCCAAGGAAGCACGCGATTACGTGGAATATCTGGAAAAGGCTGTCGGCTGCAAGATCACCTACATCTCTGTGGGTGCCGAGCGTGAGGCTTATATCCACCACGTATGATCCCCTGCAAAGCTCCTGAATGATTCAGAAAAGGAAGCGTCACAGATGTTTGATATCATTACCGACAGCGCATGCGACCTGACGCTGGACACTGCCAAACAGCTCCAAATCGAGGTCGTGCCCTTCTATGTCTCGCTGGACGGCGAGCACTACCGCAAAGAAGGCAAGGAGATCGCCGTGCGGGACTTCTACCAGTTCATGGTGGACAACCCTTCGGCTACCCCAAAACCAGCCTTGCTTCCATTGAGGACTTTGAGCAGGCATTCCGTGCCCATGCTGCTGCTGGCCGGGATGTGCTGTGTCTGGTGTTCACCAGCAAGATGAGCGGCTGTGTGGGCAGCGCCCGCAATGCCCGGGATCTGGTGCTGGAAGATTTCCCCGATGCCCGCATTGAGGTCATTGACAGCGCGGCGGCTACCGTTACCGAGTCCACCATGGTGGAAAACGCCGTGGCCATGCGGGACGCAGGCTGCACGCTGGACGAGACCGTGACATGGCTGGAAGCAGAGAAAGCTACCAACCAGATCTTCTTCACGGTAGGCAATCTGGACTATCTCATCAAGGGCGGCCGCATTGGCAAGGTGACGGGCCGTGCAGCCAACATGCTGGGCATCAAGCCGATGATCCTGTTCAAGGATGGCGAGATCTTCTCCGGTGGCGTGGCACGCGGCCGACAGAAGAGCTTTGAAAAAGCGCTGGAACAGCTGATGAACTATCTGGATGCCCACGGCGGCACCCCGGACGACTACCGCATCACCGTAGGCTACGGCTACGACGAAGAGGAAGGCAAGCGCCTGTGGATGCAGACCCGCGCGGCCCTGCGTGCAAAGTACCCCGGCGCACAGTGCGAAGTGGGCCTGCTGCAGATCGGCTGCACCATTGCAGTGCACACCGGCCCCTATGCGCTGGGCATGGGCGTGATGCGCCGCTGGAAAAAGCAGGGCTGATATCTTTATATAAAAAGGCAAGACCACCGCACAAACGTTGTGCGGTGGTCTTTTTTTAGCCCCCGCAGGCGCTTTTTTCCTATTTGCAAACTTTTTATGAACTATTGACAAAGTGGGAAAACAGGAGTATAGTTTTAGCAGTCGAACAGATAGAGTGCTAAAACAAGTAAAACCAGTTCGGCAGGAGGTGCTTGAAACCGTGAAACAACTGAAGAATAGCCGCTGCTTCCCGTTCGGCAGCATCTCTGCACCGGGCTTTTAGCAGATGGCTATCGCGTCCGCTAAAATAAACCTTCCGGTATGAATGGAGGCTTGACTTTATGAATACCAATCAATATACACAGAAAACGCTGGAGGCTCTGCAGGCAGCGCAGCAGCTGGCTGTGGAGTACCAGCACAATCAATTGGAACCTGAACATCTGCTGCACGCCCTCGCTTCGCAGGAGCAGGGCCTGATCCCGCAGCTGCTGCAGAAGCTGAATGTTGACCCCGGCAGCTTTTCTGCCGCCGTGGCCGAAAAGCTTTCGGCTCTGCCCCGGGTCTCCGGCTCCGGCCGTGACCCCGACAAGGTCTATATCTCGCAGGCTGCCGATAAGGTGCTCAGCGCCGCCGCCCGAGAAGCCAAGGCCATGAAGGACGACTATATCAGCGTGGAGCATGTGTTCCTGGGTCTGCTGGACGAGCAGACCCAGAACACCACCGAGTTGTTCCGTGCGTTCAGCATCACTAAAGATAAGTTCCTGCAGCAGCTCACAGCAGTGCGCGGCAACCAGCGCGTCACCAACGACAATCCCGAGGAAACCTACAACGCCCTGCAGAAGTATGGTCAGGATCTGGTAGACCTTGCCCGCAAGCAGAAGCTGGATCCCGTCATTGGCCGTGATCAGGAGATCCGTAACGTGATCCGCATCCTGTCCCGTAAGACCAAGAACAACCCCTGCCTGATCGGTGAGCCCGGCGTTGGCAAGACCGCCATTGCAGAGGGTCTTGCACAGCGTATCGTGCGCGGCGATGTGCCTGAAAACCTGAAGGACCGCATCGTGTTCAGTCTGGACATGGGCGCTCTGGTGGCCGGTGCAAAGTACCGCGGCGAGTTCGAGGAGCGCCTGAAGAGCGTGCTGAACGAGGTGAAGAAGAGCGAGGGCAAGATCATCCTCTTCATCGATGAGCTGCACACCATCGTGGGTGCCGGCAAGACCGATGGTGCCATGGACGCAGGCAACCTGCTCAAGCCCATGCTGGCCCGGGGCGAGCTGCACTGCATCGGTGCCACCACGCTGGACGAGTACCGCCAGTATATCGAGAAAGACCCCGCTCTGGAGCGCCGCTTCCAGCCGGTACAGGTGGATGAGCCACCGTGGAGGACACCATCTCCATCCTGCGCGCCTGAAGGAACGCTACGAGGTGTTCCACGGCGTGAAGATCAACGACAGCGCCCTGATCGCCGCTGCCACCCTGTCCGACCGCTATATCACGGATCGTTTCCTGCCGGATAAGGCCATCGACCTTGTGGATGAAGCCTGCGCCATGATCAAGACCGAGATGGACAGCATGCCCAGCGAGATGGACGATCTGGCCCACCGCATCACCCAGCTGCAGATCGAGCAGGTGAGCCTGAAAAAGGAGACCGATGCCCTGAGCCAGAGCCGCCTGAAGGATCTGGAAAAGGAGCTGGCCGAGCTGCAGGACAAGTTCCGCAGCATGAAGGCAAAGTGGGAGAACGAGAAGAACGCCATCGGCAAGGTGCAATCCCTGCGTGAGCAGATCGAGCAGACCAATGCCGACATTGAAAAGGCTCAGCGTGAGTACGACCTGAACAAGGCTGCCGAGCTGAAATACGGCAAGCTGCCTCAGCTGCAGAAACAGCTGGAAGAGGAAGAGAAGATCGCCGCCGCCAAGAAGGAGGACAGCCTGCTGCGTGACCGCGTGACCGATGAGGAAATCGCCCGCATCGTGGCCCGCTGGACCGGCATCCCGGTGGAGAAACTGGTGGAGGGTGAGCGCGAGAAGCTGCTGCATCTGGACGATGTGCTGCACCAGCGGGTCATCGGTCAGGACGAGGCTGTGACCAAGGTGAGCGAGGCCATCCTGCGCAGCCGCGCCGGTATCGCCAACCCCAACCGCCCCATCGGCAGCTTCCTGTTCCTCGGCCCCACCGGCGTTGGCAAGACTGAGCTGGCCAAGCACTGGCACAGGCCCTGTTTGACGATGAGCGCAACATGGTGCGAATCGATATGACCGAGTATATGGAGAAGTTCAGCGTCAGCCGTCTGATCGGCGCGCCTCCGGGATACGTCGGTTACGAAGAGGGCGGCCAGCTGACCGAGGCTGTGCGCCGCAAGCCCTACAGCGTGGTGCTGTTCGATGAGGTGGAAAAAGCCCACCCCGATGTGTTCAACATCCTGCTGCAGGTGCTGGACGATGGCCGCATCACCGACAGTCAGGGCCGCACCGTGGACTTCAAGAACACGGTCATCATCCTCACCTCCAATCTGGGCAGCGACATCATCCTGAACGATCTGGAGCAGCGCCGTGCCAACGGCTCCAACGAGCTGAGCGAGGAAGCAAAGCACCAGATCGACCAGCTGCTGAAGAGCAAGTTCCGCCCCGAATTTCTGAACCGTCTGGATGAGATCGTCTACTACAAGAGCCTGACCAAGGACGAGATGCGTAGGATTGTGGATCTGCAGCTGCAGGATCTGCGCAAGCGCATGGACGAGGGCAAGCACCTCAAGCTGGAGGTCACCACCGCTGCCAAGGACTTCATCATCGATTCTGCTTACGACAGCGTGTATGGCGCACGTCCCATCAAGCGGTTCATCCAGAGCCGCGTGGAGACCCTGATCGCCAAGGCCATCATTCAGGGCAGCTATACCGAGGGCAACACCCTGACGGTAGACTGCGAGAATGGCGCTTTGACCCTGCGATAATGTAAATTTTACCTGTTCTGTACGGACTTTGCGGCAAGAAAGCTTGCACCACCGTACAGAATATGGTATGATTACAAATAACATTGATGTGCTTTTCATCGCGGAACAGCAACGATGGGGAGCACATTTTTGTATACGGAAAGAACTCCTTCCGTCATCGCGCGGCAAGGCTCCCTCTTTGAGGGAGCTGGCTGCGAAGCAGACTGAGGGAGTCTGTTCTTTAATAAAACAGAAAGTTGAGTGTGATTTCCCTTTTTATGGACGATGGCAGTATTACGCTTTTGGCGGCGCTGATCATTCTGGTGGCATTTTCCGCCTTTTTCTCCGCCTCTGAGACCGCATTTTCTTCCCTGAACCAGATCCGCCTGAAAAGCCGCGCCGAGGACGGCGATTTGGCAGCAGCCGCGTGCTGGCTATGTCGGAAAAGTACGACAAGCTGCTCTCCACCATCCTCATCGGCAACAATATCGTCAACATTGCCGCAGCATCCATTGGCACAGTGCTGTTCACCCGCCTGCTGGACCGGAGCGGGGCGCGACGGTGTCCACCTTCGTGCTGACCATTGTGGTTCTGATCTTTGGCGAGGTGACCCCCAAGAGCCTTGCAAAGGAGATGCCGGAGACGGTTGCCACAGCGGTTTCGCCCTTTTTGAACCTGCTCATGATCCTGTTCACCCCGCTGACCTGGCTGTTCACCCAGTGGAAGCGCCTGTTGGGGCATTTCATCCGCAGCACCGAGGAGGACACCATCACTGAGGGTGAGCTGATGACCATGGTCAGCGAGGCCGAGAACGACGGCGAGCTGACCGACCGGGAAAGCCAGCTCATCCGCAGCGCCATTGAGTTCGACGATGTGGAGGTGGAGGAGATCCTCACGCCCCGCGTGGATGTGATCGCGGTGGAGGACGATCTCTCGCTGGATGAGGTGGCCGATACCTTTGCGGAATCGGGATATTCCCGTCTGCCCGTCTACCACGGCACCATTGACAACATCATCGGTGTGGTACATGAAAAGGACTTTTACCTTGGCCGTCTGCGCAAGGATACCACGCTGGAAGACCTTGTGAAGCCCACCCTTTATACCACCGGCTCCACCCAGATCTCCCAGCTGCTGCGCACCCTGCGCGAGCAGCACCATCACATGGCGGTGGTGGTGGACGAGTACGGCGGTACCGAGGGCATCATCACGCTGGAAGATATTCTGGAAGAGCTGGTAGGCGAGATCTGGGACGAGCACGACGAAGCGACCGAGGACTTCCGCAGGCAGTCGGACGGCAGCTGGATCGTGCTGGGCAGTGCCGGTGTGGACGACCTGTATGAGAGGCTGGGCCTGCCGGAGGATGAAGATATCGATTCCAATACGGTGAACGGTCTGGTGCAGGAAAAAACCTGCCATCTGCCCAAGGTGGGCGACCGGTTCACGCTGGGCGAGTACGACGGTGTCGTTACCCGCACGGCCAAGCGCCGCGTGACCGAGGTGCGCCTGACCCCGGCGGAAAAGCCGGAACCGAAGAAGGAAGAAGACGAAAAGCCGCACTTCAACCGGCTGACCAATAAGTAAATCTAAGGAGGATGCCGTTTTCCAATACGGCCCTATCCTGTGAAAAAGCAAACTCCGGCAGACCGCAGTCTGCGGAGTTTGCTCTATAAAAATAATTGTTCCGCTGAATATGACTAGAGCGAAGCGGAAGCCATTAAATGGTTTTGCTTTCCGCCTGCAGATAGGTATACAATGCTCCCACCTGATTGGCTTCACTGCTGAAATGGCAGGGCACGATCTCGCAGCGGGGCAGACCGATCATGTAAGGTGATTCCCCACGGGAAGCAAACAGCCCGGCATATACCCGGCGCAGATCGTCCAGCAGCAGCGGCTGCTTGCTGATGCCGCCGCCGATGGCTACCTTCTCCACATCCAGCAATACGGTCAGGTTGTAGATCTGCACGGCCACCATCTTGCAGAACCGTTCCAGCACTTCCAGCGCTTCCGGCTCGGCGGCATTGGCGGCATCAAAAAAGAGTTTACCGTTCATGGGGGCATCGGCGGGCAGGCCCTTGCGGGCACGATACCACTTGAGCAGGTATTTGGTGCTGCACTGGCAGGCCATGGTTTTTTCGGTATTCTCCCACTCGTCGGCGTTGGTGTTCACAAAGCTGTACTCTCCGGCGGTAAAGTGCACGCCGCGCACCAGCTGGCCATTGGCAATGATGCCGCCGCCCACGCCGGTGCCGATGATAAACACTGCCGCATTGCAGCAGCCCTGCAAGGCACCGGCCCGCAGCTCTGCAATGGCTGCAGCCTTGCCGTCGTTTTCCAGCGTGACACGGCAGCCGCATCTTTCGCGCACCAGCTGCCCCACCTGCGTGCCGGTGTTGTACAGAAGTGCCCCGCCGTTGGAGACATAGCCGGTGTTGGCATCCACAAAGCCGGGCAGCGCCATGGCGATACCGTCCACTTCATCCTTATGCGGTGCATACAGAGCGTATATTGTGTCGAGAAAATGCTCCTGCGTATCCTGCGGCGTGGGCACGGAACCGGCATCGAAACGGTTCATCTGCTCGTCCATGACCGAATATTTGATCTCGGTGCCTCCTACGTCAAAAACCATGACCTTCATTGCTGTTCCCTCCGCAAAGCTGATCTTCTTCCTTATTATGGCAAATGCGTGCAAAAAAGTAAAGCCATCCGCAACATGCCGCGAATAGCTTTACTTTAATTTAGAGCTTGCTCAGCTGCGGGCCCTGTGCGGTGTCCTTGACCGCCCAGCCCAGTTCGGTCAGCTGTGCACGGATGGCATCGGCAGTGGCCCAGTCCTTGGCCTTCTTGGCGGCGGCACGCTTCTCTACCAGCTCAGTCACCTCGGCGGGCACCTCGTCCTTCTTGCGGTTGTACAGCAGGCCCAGTACGCCGGTGATCTCGTCGAACGCAGCGGCGGCGGTCTGCAGGGCATCCTTGGAGGAAACAGCCGACAGAGTGTTGATCTCCTTGACCAGATCGAACACGGCAGCCAGTGCATCCGGGGTGTTCAGGTCATCGTCCATGGCAGTGCAGAACTTGGTGCGGGCCTCGGCAGCCTTTTCCTTCAGGGTCTCGTCGGTGCCAAAGGTGTCCTTGGTCAGGGCAAAATCCAGATTCTCGCGGCAGGTGTACAGGCGCTCCAGGCTGTTCTTGCAGCTTTCAATGAGGTCCACGGTGTAGTTCAGGGGCATCCGGTAGCCTGCGGTCAGCATGAAATAGCGGATGGGTTCGTAGCCGTAGACATCCGCCACGTCCCGCACGGTGAAGAAGTTGTGCAGGCTCTTGGACATCTTCTGATTGTCCACGTTGATGAAGCCATTGTGCATCCAGTAGCGGGCAAAGGTGCAGCCGTTGGCGCACTCGCTCTGTGCGATCTCATTCTCGTGGTGGGGGAAGATCAGGTCCTGACCGCCGCAGTGCAGATCAATGGTCTTGCCCAGATGGGTGCGGCTCATGGCGCTGCATTCGATATGCCAGCGGACGGCCCATGCCGTAGGGGCTTTCCCATGCAGGTTCACCGGGCTTTGCGGCCTTCCACACGGCAAAGTCTGCGGGGTCCTCCTTCAGGTCGTCGTCCATCTGGCTGCGCAGCTCACGGTTGCCGCTCTCCAGATCGTCCAGCTTCAAATGGCTCAGCTTGCCGTACTCGGGATCGCTCTTCACCCGGAAGTACACATCGCCGTTCTTGGCAACATAAGCGTGGCCGGAGTCGATCAGATCCTTCACGATATCCAGGATCTGCTGGATGTGCTCGGTAGCCCGGGGCTGCACGGTGGGCTTTTTGCAGTTGAGGCCGGCGGCATCCTTGAGGTACTCGGCCTCAAAGCGCTGAGCAACCTCCTTCATGGAGGTGCCCTCTTCCTGTCCCTTCTTAATGAGCTTATCGTCGATATCGGTGATGTTGGAAACATAGAACACCTTGTTGCCGCGGTACTCAAGGTAGCGGCGCAGGGTATCGAACACGATCAGCGGGCGGGCGTTGCCGATGTGGATATAGTTATAAACGGTAGGGCCGCAGACATAGATGCGGTATTCACCGGGCACCTGCGGCACGAATTCTTCTTTCTGGCGGGTCAGCGTATTGAAAATCTGCATGGCTGTTTCTCCTTTTTTACTTTTTTCATTATAACGGTGTACAGAAGGGAAGTCAAGAAAAACGACCGCTCCCGGCGCATTCTGCACACCGGAAACGGTCGTTTTTCAAATCAGGAGCTTAGCCGGGATACCTGCTCACTTCCAGCAGTTCTTCTGCACGCTTCACCTGCTCCGCGGTGGGCGGCACGGCGTCCGGCAGTGGATAAGGGATGCCCAGCTTCTGCCACTTGAACAGGCCCAGCGTGTGGTAGGGCAGTACCTCCACCCGCTGCACCGTTTTCAGGCTGCGGATAAAGTCTGCGGTCCTGCGCAGGCCCTCCTCGTCGTCGGTCAGGCCGGGCACCAGCACATGCCGGATCCACAGCGGGATGCCGAGGTCAGAAATATGCCGCGCCATCGCAAGGATGTTGCATTGTCTTTGCCGGTGAGCTGCCGGTGGCGTTCCGGGTCGATCTCCTTCAGGTCGAGAATGACCAGACTGGTGGACTTCATCAGCCGGTCGAAACCGGCCAGATAATCCGGGTCATCGGGCCGGAAGGGCTGCCCGGCGGTATCCAGAGCCGTGTGCACGCCTTTGGAGCGGGCCAGCTCGAAGAATGCCGTCAGGAACTCCATCTGGCGCAGCGGTTCACCGCCGCTGACCGTGATGCCGCCCTTCTTGCCCCAGTAGTTGCGGTAGCGGTAGACCCGCTGGAACAGCTTTTCTGCCGTCCATTCCTCGCCGCCCTCCGCAGCCCACGTTTCCGGGTTGTGGCAGTATTTGCACCGTAGGGCACACCCCTGCAAAAACACCACAAAGCGCACACCGGGGCCGTCCACAGAGCCGAAGGATTCCAGCGAGTGGACATAGCCGATGGGGTTACAGGGCTGCATGGCAGGTGCGGGAGATAACGTCCATCTGCTGCTCGCGGGTCAGGTCGATGAACTTGACGGCGTAGCCGGAGACGCGGATGGTGAAGTTGGCGTACTCCTCCTTCTCGGGGTGCTCCATGGCATCCAGCAGCTTCTCCTTGCCAAAGACGTTCACGTTCAGGTGGTGTGCGCCCTGGTCGAAGTAGCCGTCCATGACCTGTACCAGATTCTCCACCCGCTCGCCTTCGCTGTGGCCCAGAGCGTCCGGTTGATGGTCTGGGTGTTGGAGATGCCGTCCAGTGCCCAGTGGTAGGGCAGCTTTGCCACCGAGTTCAGGGAAGCCAGCAGGCCGTTCTGCTCTGCGCCGTAGCTGGGGTTTGCACCGGGAGCAAACGGGGTGAATGCGGCACGGCCGTCGGGCAGCGCGCCGGTGTACTTGCCGTACACCACGTTGGAGGTGATGGTCAGGATAGAGGTGGTAGCCTCAGAGTTGCGGTAGGTGTGGCGCTTCTTGATCATCTCCAGGAAGGTGCGCAGCAGCCACACGCCGATCTCGTCGGCGCGGTCATCGTCGTTGCCGTACTTGGGGAAGTCGCCCTCGGTCTCAAAGCCGGTGGCAAGGCCGCTCTCGTCACGCACTACCTTGACCTTGGCGTACTTGATGGCGCTCAGGGAGTCGATGACGTGGGAGAAGCCTGCAATGCCAGTGGCAAAGGTGCGGCGCACGTCGGTGTCGATAAGGCCATCTCGGCTTCCTCGTAGTAGTACTTGTCGTGCATATACTGGATCAGGTTCAGCACATTGACGTAAAGGCCAGCCAGCCAGTCCAGCATCTGGACATACTTGGGCAGCACCTCGTCGTAGTTCAGGTACTCGCTGGTGATGGGGGCATAGTTGGGGCCGCACTGCTCGTGGCTCTTCTCGTCCACGCCGCCGTTGATGGCGTACAGCAGGCACTTGGCAAGGTTGGCGCGGGCACCGAAGAACTGCATCTCCTTGCCGGTCTGGGTGGCAGACACGCAGCAGCAGATGGAGTAATCATCGCCCCATACGGGCTTCATCACGTCGTCGTTCTCGTACTGGACAGAGCTGGTATCGATGGACACCTTGGCGGCATATTTCTTGAAGCTCTCCGGCAGGGCGGAGGAGTACAGAACGGTCAGGTTCGGCTCCGGTGCGGGGCCCATGTTTTCCAGCGTGTGCAGGAAGCGGTAGCAGTTCTTGGTGACCATGCTGCGGCCATCCATGCCGATGCCGCCCACTTCCAGCGTTGCCCACACGGGGTCGCCGGAGAACAGCTGGTTGTAGCTGGGGATGCGGGCAAACTTGACCATGCGGAACTTCATGACCATGTGGTCGATCAGCTCCTGAGCCTGGGTCTCGGTCAGGATGCCGTTGTCCAGATCGCGCTGGATGTAGATATCCAGGAAGGTGGAGATGCGGCCCACGCTCATGGCAGCGCCGTTCTGGGTCTTGATGGCGGCCAGATACCCGAAATACAGCCACTGGCAGGCCTCCTTGGCGTTCTTTGCAGGCTGAGAGATATCATAGCCGTAGGCTCGGCCATCTTCTTCATGCCCTTCAGGGCACTGATCTGGCGGGCGATCTCCTCGCGCAGGCGGATCACGTCGTCGGTCATGGTGCCGTCACCGCAGTTGGCAAAGTCCTCCTGCTTGAACTTGATCAGTGCATCGATGCCGTACAGGGCCACGCGGCGGTAGTCGCCCACGATGCGGCCGCGGCCGTAGGTGTCCGGCAGGCCGGTGATGATGTGGGTGTGGCGGGCCGCCTTCATCTCAGGGGTGTAGGCATCAAACACAGCCTGATTGTGGGTGCGGGTATAATCGGTAAAGATCTTGTGCAGCTCGGCGCTGGGCTGGTAGCCGTAGGTGGTGCAGGCCTGCTCTGCCATCTTGATGCCGCCGTAGGGCATGAAGGCGCGCTTGAGGGGCTTGTCGGTCTGCAGACCCACGATCTGCTCCAGATCCTTCAGGCTTTCGTCGATATAGCCGGGGCCGTAAGCAGTCAGGCTGCTGACCACTTCGGTCTCCATATCCAGCACGCCGCCCTTGGCGCGCTCGGCCTTCTGCAGCTTCTGCAGGGCCCCCCACAGCTTGTCGGTCGCCTCGGTGGGGCCGGCCAGAAAGCTTTCGTCGCGTCATACGGGGTGTAGTTCTTCTGGATGAAGTCGCGCACATTGACTTCTTCTTTCCAGATGCGGCCCTCAAAGCTTCCCACTGTTCAAAATTGATCATTGGAACCTCCTTGCTCCATTACGCAGTTAGCGTTTTCTAACTAATGAGCCTTTGAAAAACCGCTCTGTATGGCGGCTTTCTGGGGGCAAAACGGTCTTGAACTGCCGACTGCGGCAGCCCCAACTACAAGGTGTAGACAAAAATGAAAACCTGCCCACAAAATCTTGCGTTACTATAATAGCAAGAACCACTTTAAAAAGCAATAGATAACAAGTGGGTTTTCTTCCAAAGCAAGGGGATTTCTTTGGGCAGAATGTAGAAAAAGCGCCGAAATCCCGGCGGTGCACCTCTTTTGCGAAAAAAATCGCAAAATAAGGGTTGACAAGACTAACCGGCTATGGTATTCTGTTCTCGCAACGAGGTTAGACAGATCTAACCACGTTGCACCAGAAAAGCAGATGCTTCTGCAAGGGCTTCTGCGAAAACCGGATCCGCCATGGCAGAGCTGAGGAGCTGTGTCAGGTGATCCCCAAGTTTGTCGTGGCGAGGCCACTCCATCTTGCTTACGCAAGACCGCTTTGTGGCTTAAAAGCCCCACTGGGGCTTTCATTGCTGCGCAAACGCCAATTCCTCCATTCCATTCTCTTTTTTCAAGTGAGCTGTGGTTTTAGTTTGCTCCCACGGCTCGATGCGCGGCATTCGGTGTGATTGGTACCGCACCAAGTGCAAAAGAAAAACAAAAACGGGACATGCAGCTTGACCACCTGCGTGCCCCGTTTTTGTTTTTAACTCCTTCAGTCATGGCTGACACCATGCCAGCTCCCTCAAAGAGGGAGCCCTTGGCAGTGCGGAAAACTTTATAGTTTTGCCAAAGCCTCCCTCACTGAGGGAGGTGGATGCGAGTGCAGCGAGCAGACGGAAGGAGTTTTACTTCACGATCTCCGCCAGCTTTTGATACACTTCCTCCGCGCCGCCCTTGGGTTCTTTGATCTTTACGAACTGGCTGTTCACGATGCGGTGCCATCGGAGTAGACGGTGAACAGGAGGTTATTGTTCTCGGCATCATCGTAGTAGCTCACAGTGACGGAATCCACCGGGTATTCGTGGCTGTAGGAGGAATACTGCTGGTTGAACCGCTTAACGCAGGTAAGGCCGGAGAGCACGTTTGCGATCTGCTGATAGGCAGGGTCGTCGGCAGAAAGCAGCTGAACATCCATCTCTGCGGAGCGGGCAAGTTCTGAATGTGCTCCACCCGGACACTGGCCTGTGTGCTGGCCTTGATCCCGGATGCAAGATCGATTTTTGCGGAAGGAAAGATCAGCACCAGTGCAAGCAGCACTAAAATGACAATGCCGAACCGGGACAGGATGCTCTTATCTTTCATGGCGGGTCAATCCTCCTTTGGCGGCTCCAGATCGGTCAGATGCCGCTGAGCGATGAAGAAGCCCACGGCGCTGGCGGCGAACACCACATAATAGCTGGCGATGCGGTAGAGCATCATCACGCTCATCACCTCGCCGCGCTCCAGAAAGCTGCCGAACACCAGCAGGAATGCCGTCTCGATGGAGCCCATGCCGGCCACATTGCAGGGCGTTGGACAAAAACAGCATCAAGCTGGTGAGCAGCTGCACCTGCAAAAAGCTCAGAGGGGAAAGCCCCATGAACCGGATGCACAGGTAGGCAGGCAGAACAGCCCGAACAGCTTGACCGCCTGCAATGCCAGAATTTCAGCGCAGCGGGGCTTATCTGCCAGCAGACGGCGGCTCTCCTCGCCCAGAACATCCAGCTGCTGCTGCCAGTCGGCGCGGCGCTGCTGCCATTTTTCCGTTTTGGGCAGCAGACGCATCAGCCAGCGGGCAAGATCCTGCACCAGCGGCGATACGCACACCAGCACCAGCACCACAATGATGGCCGCCACTACAGCGTATGCCATGGGCAGATAATTCATCACACCGGTGGTGTTGGCGGCAAGCCATCTGTGCTGAAACAGCAGCATCACCGTGGCATACAGCAGCACGGTGGTTTTGTGGAACACGTACTGCAGGGTCATCAGGCCCACGCCCGGGCCAACCGGCAGGCCGCAGCGGTGCAGATACCATGTCTGCACCGGCACTGCACCTGCGCCCAGCGTGACCACATTGCCAAAGGTGCCGCACCATGCGGTATCGATGCCCTGCCAGAGCCTGAAGCCCGGGATGCGGCTGCGCACGATGACCCACGCCACGCACCCCTCCAGCAGCGGGTAGCTGAGGCCGATGGCCAGCACCACCAGCACCTGCCATGCGGACAGCTGCGAAAGCGCTGCGGTGATCTCGGCCCAGTTGTCCTTGAACAGCAGCACGATGATGCCGGTAAGTGCGGCGAGCACCAGCAGCGAGATTACTGTCTTTTTGCGGGAAGGTGCGGCAGAGGCGGGTTGGCTCATAGAGAGAACAGGCTCCTTTCAGGCGGAATGATTTGATAAAAGTATAACACACGCGGCCTGTGTCTTTGTGAACGGAACTGGAATTTTCTTGTGCAATTTTGATGGAATGATAAAAAGGCAAGGCAGATGCACGCATCGACCCTTGCCTTTATCTTGTTTTTAGTCTGTTGATTCGTTCACCAGCCGTGTCAGGGTGGCAACATAGGCTTCGTTGGAATAATATTTCTCGTACATTTTCCGGCAGTCAGCTTTCATGGCGGCCAGCTGTTCCGGATGCAGGATAGCATGCTCCAGCACCTTTGCCAGCTGATCCGGGTCGTCGTCTTTGTACACAAAGCCGTCCACGCCCTCGGTGATCAGCCCGGCGGTGCCGGTGTGCTCCGACACGATGGAGGGCTTGCCGAAGATCAGGCCCTCGGTGACGAAGGTTGGCATGGGATCATCGCGGGAAGCGCATACCACGCAGGTGCACTGATCCATCAGGGATTTGATCTCGGGTCGTTCCAGACGCTTGCGGTAGAAAACGGTGTCCGGGTAGTCCTCCACCAGTGCATCCACGGCGTTCTTCAGGCTCTTGTCCGCCGCCTTGCCCACGAACAGGAAAGCAGCCTTCTGGCGCACCTCGGGCTTTAGCAGGCGGATGGCGTTGCAGAAAATATCCTGACCCTTGCGCGGCTCAAAGGAACCTACGGTCACGAACAGCGGCCTGCCGCCGGCATAGCTGATATCGTAAGGCGGGAAGCTTTCCTGCGCATAGTCCGGCAGACCGTAGATCAGCTGTTCAATGCTGAAGTCCGGCCGCACCGAGTGCATGGCGGCAGTGGCGTGGGAGCCTACGGCGCACACATGCACATTGGAGCCCAGTGTTTGGGAATCTTGTGCGCAATGAACGGGTAGCCTGCAAAGGCATCGTGCAGCCACCACAGCACCGGCACGAAGGAGCCGTTCAGGGTGCTCACGGCGGCAGCCTCTACCACGTGTTGGCCAGCACAAAATCGGCACTGGTGGCAAGGCCCCACAGCGACGAGTTCATCACGCAGTCGCTGCGGGTCACTACGGCGGCACCGGCATCCAGAAACAGCGGCAGCGAGCCGTCGTCCGCAGGGCCAAGCACCACCACTTCAAAGCCCATGCTGCGCAGCACCGGCACGGCACTTGTCAGCACGATGGGCGCACCGGTCATGGTCAGCTCGTGGCTCAGGATCAAAGCACGCTTTCCGTCTGCAGAGAACACATCGTCGGCACACAGCTCCCGCCGGAAGTGCAGCAAAGACTGCGGGATGCGGTGGCAGTTTTCCGCCATGGCGGTGGCAAGGCGCAGCAGCTCGGTCACGCTGTCCCTGCCGCGCGCAGCGGCGCGCACCCGGTCCAGAAGCTTCCGCGATACCATGGCGCAGCGGCTGCACGGGATGTGCTGGGTGCTCAGATAAAGGGCGGTGGAGCCATCGAAGCCAAAGGCGGCATCACACACCACAAAATCGGCACCGGTGCGCAGGGCGGCGGCAAAATAGGTCAGGGCGGTGGAGGTGCACTCCAGATCTTCGCTGACCAGCAGCACGCCCTCCACCGAGTCGGTCAGGGCGGGGGCCAGCTCCGTCACCAGCCGGAACTTGCGGTGCAGCTGGTTTTCCAGTGCGTGCTCCAGCGCCTGATGACGGCCCGGTGCATACACCAGCAGATAGGTGCTCTGGGTATCGGTATAAACCTGCTTCGTCAGCTGCTTACGCTGCAGGGTGCTGTAACTGCTGTACATGTTGACAACTCCTTTAGCGATCCGATTCAGCCGCGCAGCAGGCGGCGCAAAGCACGCAGCGGTGCGGTAAGCCGCCAGCTGCTGCTCTCGTACAGGTTTTCCAGCGAATCTTCATAGGCAGCACGGCTGTTCTGCAGTTCCGTCAGCTGATTGTTCAGCCGGGTGTTCTCGGCAAGGGCGGCCTGCAGCTGTTCCAGAACATCGTTCTTTTCGGCCTCAGCCTGCAGCTTGATGGTATTCAACGCGCTGAGCAGGGCCTTGCCGGGCTGCTCGTGCTGGAAGCGGCCCAGCGGATAGTAATGATAGGTCACGGCAAACTTCATCCCGGCCGCAAAGGGCACGGTGCTGCACACGGTCAGGTTGGGGTCCACATCCAAAAACAGCAGGCAGTCTTCCTGCAGCCGGATGCCGTTCATGGCGCGCATTCCAGCCGCTCGTCCGAGATGCTCAGTCAGTCACGCAGCAGGCCAGCTCACCGGGGTCCAGCCGCAGCGCACGGGCATCCGTGGGCAGGGTGAACACCGCAGAGACCTCGTGGGTCAGTTCGTCGTAGGCATCCTCGGCAACGGTCAGGCATTCCCGCGGGGAATAGCCGGAGCCGGAATCGTAGAACAGCTGCGGCAGGGTCAGGGCGGCAGGCTCGTTGTCGCTGCCGTGCTTGCCAGTGCGGCCTGATAGTTCAGCACCTGTTGTTCCAGCTCCAGACACCGCTGTGCCAGCCGGGATACACCTTCGTCAGAGAGCTTGAGCTGCTGTTCCAAGTCAGCAGCGCGGCTGCGGGCCGCAGCAAGGGTCTCGGGGACATCGTTGTTCATAACCGGATTCTCCTCTTACTTTTATGATGGCTGCACCGCAGCAGCCGGAAAAACATGTCAGTGCCGGGAGGTATAGTGCACGGCGGGCGTTCTGCGCTGTGCAGGGAAAAATCGGATGATGAGTGCGCGGCGTACACGCAGCAGCTCACACACCAGCCAGATAGAGCCCAGAGCGATGGCATATTGCAGCCACATGCCCAGCACCGGCTGCGCAGAGAACTTTGCTACCATCAGATACCACGGAATAGCGATGATCTCCACGGTATGTACGCAGAAAATGTTCAGCGAACGGCGGCCCACCGCTTCCAGAAAGTGCACGATGGGGCCATGGCCATGGCTGAGCCGCATGAACAGCCGGATGAAAAGCAGGCCTGCAGCACCGTCCAGAAAGATGCTCAGCGGCCCCAGCGACCACTCGGCCAGCGAGATGCAGTCGGTGGTGCGGGTAGCAAGAGCGCCTACGGCAATGAGTGCTGTGGCGGCCAGCAGCCCGGCAAAGACCTTGGGCGGCAGGGGCTCGTCCAGCAGATGCTTCTTTTTGGCAAGGAAGCCGATATAGAGGTAGGGCACCACCACGGCACCCTGGATCAGGCAGAAGGGCAGCTCCCACACAAGGCTCGCGCCCCAGCCCAGCAGGACGCAGCCTGCCACAGCCCATGGAACATAGCGCTCCGGGAAGATGTTCAGGATCACATCCAGCAGCACCCAGCCTACCATCAGCGCCAGCAGATACCACATCGGCCCGCAGGAGAAGAACTCCTGCCCGAAATACTTGGCCGTGTGGGGCAGGCCCAGCAGAAAGCCGCCGGTGACCTTGATAGACTCGCCGATGGTGCCGGGCAGGTACTGGAACGTCTTATAATGAATGATAAAGTGCAGCACGCAGGTGAACAGCGCCGTGTAAGCATAGGGTTTGAGCAGGCTTTTGAGCTGCTGGTGGATGCACTTGTGGATAGAGCGCTTGCGGAAGCCGTAGCCGCTGGCAATAAAAAAGGCGGCCATCAGCGCTTCGCGGTAGATGAACGGGAAAAACGCGGTCAGGGACAGGCCGCTGACCGCCTGCATGGGATAAAGCTCGGCGGTATGCGCAAAAACGATGGTCAGCATACCGGCACCCTTGAGCATGTCGAACATGCCGATGGAGCTGGCGGTGCGGGGCTTGGTTCCTTCCATGGAGGTTCCTTCCTTGCGCGGGACATTCCATCAGAGCCGGACGCCGCACAATGCGTAGATTTTGAATGAAAAAGATAAAATTTTGTATGGATATGAACCCAGTATAATGCTTTTTGCACAGACTGTCAATTTTGAATTGCAGTCCGGCGGGCGGGGACACATTGCAGCCTGCAATAAAAGCATAGCACAGGCAGGGCGGCTTCGCAACGAAAGGCAGAATTTACATCTGGAAACGACATGATATGCAAGGCTTTATTGTCAATGTTTGGAATTAAATGTTGCAAAACTCTTGCATTGACACGGGCCTTATTGTATACTGGGCACAGTTGGAAATGACTGGAAGGATCTGTGTTGGCCTACACAGGAGCGCCGGATCGGATGATAAAAATGGAGGAAAAAATGATTACATCGCTGTATCAGTCACTTTGCAATATGGAAACCAACATTGCAGACCGTGTGGCTCTGCGCTGGTATGATGAAAAAAGCAGGGCGTGGCCGAGGTGCACTACGCACAGTATGCCCAGGATCTGCGCCGGTTCGTGGCGTTCCTGCGTGCAGAGTATGGCGACGTGCGCGGCAAGCGTGTGGCGATCCTGGCCCGCAACAGCTACCAGTATGTCATCTGCATGTACGGCACGGTCATTGCCGGAGCCGTGGCTGTGCCGCTGAACCTTGGCAAGGACTGGGATGCCATCTCCTACGAGCTGGGCCTCACCGAGCCGGTGTGCATCCTGCAGGATGGCGAGTTCGCGGAGCGGGAGCTGCCCTCGCTGAGACCTACGGCAGCATCCTGAAGCCCATGGATGTCTTTGCGGCCTATGAGCCTGCCGAGGACGTGACCGAGGTGGAGGACCTCTCTGCTCTGGCCTTTATCATGTTCACCTCCGGCACCACCGGCCGCAGCAAGGGCGTTATGCTGAGCCAGAAGAACCTGTTCAGCGCCATGCCGGCCTTTCTGGACCCCTTTGACGATGTGAAGAAGTACACGGCTGGAACACCGACGAGTTCTCGTCCCTGTCCGCCCTGCCCATGTTCCACATCTCCGCCATGACCAGCCTTGTTTCGTGGAGCATCACCGGCCACTCCATCAACCTGTGCAACAACCTGAAGTATTTCTACCGTGATCTGGGTGCCATGCACAGCGAGGTGATGGCGGTGGTGCCGGTGCTGCTGAAGAGCATCTACAGCGATGTGATGAAGGGCCGCCGTGACCGCCTGAACGGCCTGTGCGTGCTGACCTGCGGTGCTGCCATGTTCGACCCCAAGATTCTGAGTGATATGATGGAGAAGGGTTTCTTTGTGGCCCAGATGTACGGCCTGACCGAGACCTGCGGCGACGGTGCATGGAACTCCTCGCAGGAGGCAAAGTACCTGACCAGCGTGGGCCATGTGGACCTCAGCTGTGAATACAAGCTGGACGACGGCGAGCTGTGCATGCGGGGCAACCCCATCATGCTGGGCTACTACAAGGACCCGGAAGGCACTGCAGAAGTCATCGATGCAGACGGCTGGTTCCATACCGGCGACATTGCCCGGGTGGAAGAGGACGGCTACATGTACCTGACCGGCCGCAAGAAGAACGTGATCATTCTGGACAGCGGCGAGAACGTGAACCCCGAGGAGCTGGAAAAGCTGCTGGTGCCCTGTGCGGACATTCAGGAGTGCATCGTGAAGGAAAAGGACAAAAAGATCTGTGCCCTCATCTACTGTGACCCTGCAAAGCAGGATGCGGTGAAGGAGTTCGTCACTGGGGTCAACCGCGGCCTGCCGCTGTACAAGCGCATGGTGACGGAGTTCAGCGCACAGCCGCTGCCCCGCAACGCCATGGGAAAACTGCTTCGCTGAACACGGGAGGAAACAGAACAATGCGTAAGATCAGAGTGCTGGATAATGTCTACGACCTTATCACCATCAACATGGAAGACCGCTTCAAGGATAATGTGGCCTTCCGCTTCTACGACACCGCAAACGATGCCGTGACCACCATCCTCTATAAGGATTATGTGCAGGATATCCGCAAGGCGGTGAATTACTTCCAGTCCACCATCCCGGAGATCAAGGGCAAAAAGATCTGCCTGCTCACCAAGAACAGCTACGAGTATGCCGTGAACACCTTTGGCGTGGTGGCGGCCGGTGCGGTGCTGGTGCTGCTGAACCAGCGCAAGAGCTGGGACGAGCTGAGCTACGAGCTGGGCCTTGTGGAGCCGGATGCCATCCTGACCGACGGCGACGACTACGGCTTCAACGACCAGCTCAAGGCTGCCTACGGCGATATCCTCCGCCCCATGGATGGCTTCCGAAGCTATGAGCCTGCGCAGCTGACCCGCTGCATCGACCACGAAGCCTGATGGTCCTGATGTTCACCTCCGGTACCACGGGCCGCAGCAAGGGCGTGATGCTGAGCGAGAAGAATTTCTTCTCGGTGATGCGTGCCCACACCCAGATCGGTGAGCACATGATGGCGTATAAGCACGAACCGGACCTCGTCATGAGCCAGTACACCGTGCTGCCCATGTTCCATCTGGGCGCTTTCATCTGCCTGTTCTCCTGGCCCATGCAGGCTGGGCGCTGAACGTCAGCAGCGACATCCGCAACTTCTATAAAGAGGTAAAGCGGATGCCCAGTCAGGCCATGGCGGTGGTGCCGGTCATTATGAACTCGCTCCACCACGATGTGATGCGCGGCCGCAAGGAGCGTCTGGGGGAGCTGTGGGTGCCCATCTGCTCCTCTGCCATGTTCGACCCGCAGGTGATGCTGGATATGGCGGAACACGGCATGTTCGTGGTGCAGACCTACGGCAGCACCGAGACCTGCGGCGACGGCATCATCAACTACGCACAGGACGCAAAGCACATCGGCGCTGTGGGTCAGGGCAACGATTATCTGGACTACAAGATCGCCGAGGACGGCGAGCTGTGCATGCACGGCGACAGCATCATGCTGGGCTACTACAAGGACCCGGAGGCCACCGCCGAGGTCATTGACGCGGACGGCTGGTTCCACACTGGCGATCTGCCCGCAAGGACGAGGACGGCTACTATTTCCTGACCGGCCGCAAGAAGAACCTCATCATTCTGGACAGCGGCGAGAACATCAGCCCGAAGAGCTGGAAGCATCGTGGGCAAGTGCGAAGCCGTGAAGGAATGTGTTGTAAAAGAAATGGGCAAGAAGATCGGCGTGGTGGTCTATTGCGACGAGGACAAACAGCAGCAGGTGCGGGACTTATCACCGAGCAAACCGCACCCTGCCGCTGTACAAGCGTATGAGCGCAGTGGAGTTCAGCACCGAGCCGCTGCCGCGCAACGGTGCAGGCAAGCTGCTGCGCCAGTGATACGGATGCGATCGAATGCCCGGATGCATAAATGGGCCGGCAGACCGGCAGACTGAAAACAGGAGTTCCGACAAAAACAAAGCTTTGTTACCGGAACCCTTGCGCACAGGAGAGAATCAAGGTATTATTATGGAAAGGCATAGGAGATTGTGCCTATTATCCGTCACGGAAAGGAAGAAAATTTCTATGGAACGAGCAGAGATCATTTCCCAGATCCTGGCCATCCTGGAGGATGTTGCGAGGTCTCTCCCGAAGATGTGAATGAGAACAGCGTCCTGATGGACGATCTGATCTGTCCTCAATGGAGATCCTGACCATTGTGGCAGACCTCGAGGAGACCTTCGGCCTGCGCATCCCTGAAAAGGAGCTGCGCAACTTTGTGACCATAGGGGATCTGGTG
>ENA-OQAS01000141-OQAS01000141.1-human-gut-metagenome-genome-assembly--contig:-NODE-141-length-37340-cov-3.298363_pt1 | contig 37340 bp, 46 predicted proteins | sample MGYA00242733_ERZ504523 | MGnify/ENA primary metagenome ERZ504523 (study PRJEB26092, sample SAMD00036239) | human gut metagenome | host: Homo sapiens | study: EMG produced TPA metagenomics assembly of...
TTTCTAAAATCTTTATGAGGAGCATCAAACTTAAATTTATCAACTAATTTCAAAACTTTCCCATCTGGAAAAAAACGGTTCTTCTCAGCTAATTCGTTTTCCAATTCCTCAATCCATTTTCTAACCTGCATCTCCTCTACCATCGATATTTTGTAAATTATCTTAATCCAAGGGTTATTTAACAGGTCATCCATATTCTAGCCTCCACTTCTTTTGTTTAACTATAAACATACTCTACGCAGGCGTCCCTACCTCGATCAGATTTCCATCCGGATCATAAAAACGGACTACCTTCTGTCCCCAACTGTGTGTCATAAGCCTGTTGACATAGTTTACTGACGGACACAGTCCTTCCAACCTTTCAACAAATGCCTCTATATCACGTTCTTCAAAATACAGTTCACAGGAATTATTCTGTGGAATAATCTCCTTTTCCAGAAAATCTTTCCATATCTTTCATCCTGAAGCACAAGTCCTTCCGTCAGAATCATATTTCCGTTATTATCAAGCACCACCTCAAGGCCAAACAGATCATGATAAAATTGCCTTGACTTTTCAATATCTTTCACTACAATCAAAATATTTTTTAATCTCATTTTCCTCACCTGCAAGCCAGAATTGTCTTAATCATCACTTGTCAAATGCCATCCATTACTACTATGAACTGGATACCCGTATTCTTTACCAGCCCACTTTATTTTTCCGATGGCATTATCAAATTTATTCAACAGATTCCAACAATAACTTCTATAATCCAAATCCAGATCTGGATTATTATAATCCTGTTGAACGTATTTTCTTGCTGTCTCAAGTTCCTTAAGACTAGCTTTATCAAACCATTTTGAACTGTATAAAGATCCTTTTTCTATTTGTTGTTTCAGTGTATTCCACACATCTGTTATTGCATCCTTATTCTTTAAACCTAATGCAGTTGTTAAGATAGCCGTTACACTAATTCCAGTTAAAAGAATCTGTGTTTTATGTTCTTTTATCCAAGCACTAAATTCCTTTTTACCAGTGATTTCTTCAATTTCAACAGTTCTTTTTTCTTTCTCCATAGTTTGTCCTCTCTGATATTTTTCCCAAAATTCAAAGTTATCTATTAAAAATCGGAGAAACCACCGGTTTGCCCTCTCTATCAAGCAGCGGAGTCATTCCTCCTGCATTCGCAGCCGCATGAAACACATAGTTTACCCCAGTTTCCCTGTCAACCCATATTTCCATAACATTCATAGTTCCCTGTGAATAAATTCTTTCAAATCTGTCATTTTTCCCCATCAAAATATCCTCCTGATTTCGTTTTCATGACTTCATTATAACAGCTTCACGCTCCCCAGTCACCTCATATCTTTACATCTCCTTCAACATAAAACTCACCATCCACAGCCCCTTATAACTGGTATCCTTTTTCAGCTTCGCCTTATACCCTGTCACATACATCTCCGTCGTTTTCAGCCCTAGCGTCTCCGTATCAAAATACTGCACCGCAATCTTGTCTTTCTTCGCATACGTCGCCAGTTTCGCCAGCCACTTCGCCGTAACAGAAAACGACACCGGAATGCTCACAACCCCATGCCGCACCACATCCCTCTGTGTCGTCCCTGCCTCCGTCTCACCGCCGGAATCCGCTTCCACATCCTCCAGCTCCACCTCATAAGAATCCGGAAGCGGCAGGTTCTCCCCGTCAAACACAAGATACTGAAAAAAAGCCATTCTATCTACCTCCGCTCCTCAGACTCATTCTCTGCTGTGCCGTCACGATCACCTCATCCAGCAGCTGGTTTCCCAGATAAACAGGAATCACCAGATCCCCCTGCTGTCCCTTCTGATCACTCAGCACATCCTTCAACGCCGACACAATGCCAGCCGTCAGATCCGCTCCGCCGGACGGTCCCATACCGGTCATCACACTGCCATCTGCCACAGCCATCTGCGGCGAAACCACCATATCCGCAGCCACACTGTTCACAGCCGCCTTTACCATGCCCCTGCTCTTCTCAATGCCCTCAGCCAGACCGCTCATAAAGTCCGGCATCCAGCTCTCAAAATCCGTCAGTGGTCCTTCATCCGGCACAGAGAAATGCAGATGGGAACGGATCGTATTTGCCACATCCGTCACCGCACTGGCAACTGCACCAATACAGCTCCGGATACCATTCACAATACCATTAATGATATCTGCGCCCCAACGCCATCCGGCAGACGCAAGACTCGTAATATAATTCACTGCATTTCCCAGTCCGTCCCGGATCGTATTATAAATACCAGAAATCGTACTCCGGATCCCGGACCACATAGCATTAAACGCACCGGAAACTGTATTCTTAATCCCGTTCACCACAGAAGAAATCGTGTTCCTGATTCCATTCCACACGGAATTGACAGTACCCCTGATTCCATTCAGCACGGTAGAAATAATTGTCCGAATTCCATTCCAGACCGTAGAGATCACTGTCCGGATCGCATTCATCACCGTAGTAATGACTGTGCGGATACCGTTCCATGCACTCTGCAAAAATGTCCTGATCCCGTTCACCACATTCGTAATGACAGACTTAATCCCATTCCAGACAGAACCCAGAAATGCAGAAATTGCATTCCACACCGCCATAACCGTTGCCCGGATCCCATTCCACGCTCCCACAAGGAAAGTAGAAATTGCAGTGACAACCGTTGTGAACAGCGTCTTAATCCCAGCCCACAGACCGGAAAAGAAATCCCGGATGCCATTCCATACAGCCACCGCCGTATTCCGGATCCCGTTCCATGCAGAAACCAGAAACTGGGAAACCGCCGTCCATACCTGAACAGCGACTTCCTTAATCTCATTCCACAGCCTGATCCAGAACTGCCGGAACTCCTCATTCGTATTCCAGAGATAAATAAACGCCGCCACTAAAGCTGCAATGGCAGCGATCACAATAGCGATCGGATTTGCCATCATCGTGGCACTCAGCGCCGCAAAAGCACCCTTCACCGCGCTGATCGCACCGGCAAGCTTCGGTGCCCATGTCATAATCGTTCCAATGGCCGAAAGGGTCTTGCCTATAATGATCAGCACAGGACCAGAGCCGCAGCCAGAAGTGCAACGATCATGATCACACGTTTCACCCCGTCCGGCATGGCATTCAGCACATTCACCATCCCCTGCAGTCCGGAAACAATACTACGCACCGCAGGCATCAGCAGATCCCCGAAAGAGATCGCCAGCTCCTGAAGCTGTGACTTCAAAATAGTCAGCTGTCCTTCCAGATTATCCTGCATGGTATCCGCCATGTTCTTTGCAGCATCCTTGCAGTTATTCACTGCCCCGGACACCTTTTCAATATCCTCCGGAGCCGCATTCATCAGTGCAAGGAATCCGGACATGGCATTCTTTCCAACCAGAGCCTCCGCATTGTTCGCCTTCTCTGCCTCAGTCATTCCGCCAAAAGCCACCCTGCAGTCAGCCAGGATCGCAGACAGGCTCCTCATGGATCCGTCTGCATTCGTGGTAGCAATGGTCACATCCCCGATCGCCGCACCCGACAGCTTCACATCCCCGGTCAGGTTGGTCATGATGGAACGCATGGAAGTACCCGCCTGGGAAGCCTTGATACCTGCATTCCCCATCAGACCGATCGCTTCTGCCGTGTCCTCAACCGAGAATCCCAGTGCCCCCGCAACCGGCGCACAGTACTTGAACGTTTCGCCCATCATGGACACATTGGTATTGGCATTACTTGAAGCCGCCGCCAGCACATCCGCAAAACGTCCCGAGTCCGCTGCAGTCAGCCCAAAAGCCGTCAGCGCATCTGTCACAATATCAGAAGTCGTTGCCAGGTCTTCCCCGGATGCCGCAGCCAGATACATAACGCCTTCAATACCAGACAGCATATCCTCCGTCTTCCATCCGGCCATAGCCATGTAGTTCATGCATCCGCCGCCTCAGTCGCAGAAAACTTCGTTTTTGCTCCCATTTCCCTGGCCTTATCCCGGAGGCTGTCAAAATCAGAACCCGTTGCCCCGGACACAGCTGCCACCCTGCTCATCGCAGAGTCAAAATCAGCGGCAGTTTTCACCGCCGCCGTTCCAAGCCCTGTCACCACTCCCGTCACCGGAAGCAGCTTCTGTCCCACGGAAGAAATCTTGTTTCCAACCGTCTGCAGCTTCTCACCGGTTGCCCCGATCTTCTGCAGCGCAGTCGCAGACTGGTTCGCCTGCTCTTCCAGACTCCGCAGTCTCTGCTCCGTCTCAACAATCTCCCTCTGCAGGGCATCATACTGATCCTGGGAAATCGTCCCGTTCCGCAGTGCTCATCCGCCTGCTGCTGTGCAGTCTTCAAAGTTTCCAGCTTCTCCCTGGTCTCAGAAACCGCCTGTGCCAGCAGCCTGTGCTTCTGCGCGATCAGCTCCGTATTCCCCGGATCCAGCTTCAGAAGCTTCTCCACATCCTTCAGCTGGCTCTGCGTATTCCTGATCTCCGTATTAACCCCTTTCAGGGCAGTCTGCAATTTCGTAGTATCGCCGCCAATCTCGACAGTGATCCCCTTAATTCTGTTCCCTGCCATACGGCTCACCCCTAAATCCCATAAAAAAGGCACAAAAATACCCGGATCACTCCGGGCACAAAAAAGCACCTGCCATCCTGACAAATGCTTTGCGTAATATCAACATATTTTACTTAAAAATTGCTTTTCCTACAAAAATGAAGTCTGTAATTTCATTTTCATCCCTTTTCATACTCAAACATGATAATCTACATTTTGTTTCAAACCAATCTGGTACATCAAACGTAATATGTGGATATGTATTTCTATACCAATCAATCTGGTTCCTTGCAAATTCTATAAATCTAGGATCAGAATGAAGTCTGCTCAATTCCTTCTTTTTCAATTTTCCTATGATTTTGACACGATCATTCCCCGCTTGATATATTTCGCCAGTCCACGCATTCAGCCTTTCTCCACTTCCTCTTGCATGAGCATGTGGTATTGATGGATGGTCATCCGCATCTCCAATCGTAAACTCCCATATTCGGTTTTGCAATTTTTCCCGTGGCGTATACATTCGAGGTCCAAACTGGCTCTGCTGCCTACGTCTGGACTTTATCAAAGAAGACTTTCTATAAGATTTACCTTTTCTGTACATAATATTTTCACCTCTGCTTAGTAAAACTATTATACACTTCTCTCCACCAGCTGTCACCGGCAAACTGATAATCAGAACCTGTCGAAATCCTCCTGTGTGGCAACCTGTCTCCATCCCTTATACTCATCGTTCCTGCTCTCCACAAACATATCGTTCACCATCCCGATAGTCAGCAGATCCAGATCCCGGATGGAAATCCCCAGCTGCACACACCGGAGAAGAAACAAAGGAGTTGTCATTTCACGGTCTGTTGCATGAAGTTTTTTTTAGCCTCCACATCCGTCCTGATGTTCATTCCCCACAGCTCGATCAGCTTCGGCAGAACCTGATAAATACTGAATGTATTAAACTCATCCAGCCATTCCTCCGGATTATCCGGAATCGACGGATCCGCATGCTTCGCCATCACATACGCAATGTTCTCAAACATCTCAAGGGAAAACAGATCCAGGGAGGACTTTTCCGGATCCTCGTCCCCGATACTCTTTTCCAGCACAGATAAATCCTTGTAGATATCCCTCTGGAACTTAATCCTGTAAATACGCGGAATGGCGGCAGAAGCCTTAAAAGCAACCGCCTTCCCATCAATCTCAATCTTCTTCATCATGCTCATATCTGAATTCTCCTCAGCTCAGTGCTTTTCCATTTCCTGCAGCATCCACAACAGACTTCCGCCATCGGCAGCCTGCAGAGAAGCCGGATCTGCAGCCGGCAGATACACCGACTTATACCAGTCTGCATAAACAGTTGCATCCGTAGTATTCCCTGTCTTTGCCTTCACCTTTCCATCCGACAATGGCGTGGCCTTAATAGTCAGCGTTTCCGTCTGCACTTCCTTCTTCTCCTCGTTGGTCTTGCCCTCAATCTTCGGACGGGAAGCCGAACAGTTATACATCACGTGCCGGATATGGCGCACATCCCCGTCAAACTCAAAAAGCAGGGCAAACAGTGCCAGTTCTGCGTCCGAGTTTTCAATCAGAACGCCCTTGGCATCCAGCTTCTCTCTCAGCACATCCGTCCGGAAACTCTCCGGAATCAGTGCAAGCTCCAGATCCCCGTCATAGCCCATATTGTTATTGATCACATAGTACGCAATGCCATCCGCATAAAAATTCTCCGGTTCCCCATTTGCATCCAGGGACAGTGATACAGATCCCGGAAGCGGCACCGGCGCTGCATAGGACACCGCCCCGTCCTCCCCGACCGTCAGTAAAGCGTAATGCGCATTTTTCAGGTTATACTTCACCTTGTTATTCTTATCAGACATAATATTCCTCCATCATTTAACAAATCATTACAGTTCCATACTGTACAGCACCTCATACAGCTTTTCGCTCTGGATCCAGCCTCCGACTTATTATAAAAAATCCCGGCATCATCCAGAACTGTTTCCACCAGGCTTCTGCCCCGGGATCCTTCCGGTCCGTGTAAAGCTCTATTCTTACTTCACTGATCCGAAAGTATACCCGCCCGTCTGCCGCAAAATTATCACTTCCTGGAAGCAGATAACAGACAAACGGCGGATCTGGGCTCTCCCCTTCCGCAAAATGGTCATAGGCAAAAGGAAATCCAGTTTCTTCCAGCATCCCTGCCAGTTCTTCCAGTGTCATATGCTTTCACCTCCCGCCATCACCTCAGTGCCTTCTCCACTTCCCGTTCCAGAGTCTGTGCAGCCCTTTCCTCGGCAGGCGCAATATGGGGAAAAGCCCTTGTCCTGCCGCCTCTTCTCAGCGCATGACCGAACTCCAGCAGATGTGCCAGCTGGTACCTGTTTCTGGAATACACCACGATCTCCATTGCATTGGCAGTTTCCTTCGAGGTCTTCGCCGCCCAGCTCTTTGCATAGGCACCGGTTTTCACAGGGGCATTCTCCTGGATGTCTTTCCTTGCCTGTGACCCAGCCTTCTTCACTGCCTTTTTCATATCATCCGCTGCAAGCTGTGCGTACTCTTCCAGTCCTTCCATGATCACATCTGCCATCTGGCTGACTGTACACCTGTCCCCTGCCATGCTCTCACCTCCGGACCTTCCTGCATGTGAATTTCAGACACTTCTTCTTATAATTCAGATGATCCACACTCACAATGTCATACACCTGATCACGAAACAGGATCCTGTGGGTAACAGACCGCATGCCTGCAGTCTTTTTACAGTACCGCACCGTCACAGTCATTCCCACATCTTCCACCACAGTCCCTGCAGTTTCTGCTTCTCTGGAACTGGCAAGCCCCTCACCGCCTATTGTCGCAAAACAGCAGTAATCCCCTGTCCACTCATTCCTGTGATTCCCGATCCCGTCCTTCACAACAGAACATTTCTGAAAAATCACCTTTTCATTCATCAATCCAACATTCAAAACAACCACCTCAGAATCCCGGTTTCCTCACTCCAAACAGCAGGCTCCTCAGATTCATCACCAGCTGATGATGATCCGCCTCCTCCCTGTGTTCATACAGATAGGCAGCCGCATACTGCACGGCAATCTTCGTCCCCTGCAGGTCTTCAAACTCATCCTCATCCGTGATCCTTGCCACGTCCATACAGATCTGCTGCCCCTGCTCGATCAGATCAGAAAGCAGCACATCATCATCGTCAAAATCCACCCGCAGGTAATTCTTCATTTCCTTTACTGTCACGATCACGGAATATCACCTTCCATTTCCACCATATAAGAAGCATAGCTGCTCCAGCTTTCCGCAGTCTGGTAAACATCCAGCCTTCCCTTCGGGACATAGAACTTACAGTCCTTTGGAAGCCCAAGAAAAGTACCTGTCGTTGTAAGCTCCGGCGGCGAATCCGGAAGAAAATAATATCTTTTCATGCACTGGCAGTTCTCGAAACAATATCTGGAAACCGTCGTCACACTTTTTGGAATTACAATCTCTGTTAATGTATAACAGCCTGAAAACAAGGAATCCACAATCTCAGCAATTCCATCCGGAAGAACTACTTTCTCCAGCATCCGGCATCCCTGAAAAGCCCCGTTCCCGATCTTCCTGAGTCCTTTCGGAGGAATCATTTCTGTTATACAGCAGCAGGACTCGAACACATGCCTTCCGATATCTGTTACACCATCCGGGAGAGTTACTTCCTGTAAGGTAGTGCATTTATCAAAAACATAATCCCAAAGCCGGACGATTGTATTCGGAACAGATATATGTTCCAGCTGTACGCAGCCATCACAAAAATAGCCGGGCAGCATCTCTTTTCCCTCTGGAAGCCCGAGAAATTTCAGACTGCAGCATTCTTTTACAACACCATTTCCCCATTCGACGGCATTTCCCATCGTAATGCTTTCCATCCTGAAAAGCTGCAGAAACAATAATCGCCCAGTTCCCTGACCTGGCTTCCCACTTCTATTTTCCGCACAGCTGACAGGTATTTCATATTTTCCCGCACACTGCTTTTCCCTGATGTAAAAGTATATGAACCGGCATTATAATTTCCAAAAAAACAGACCTGGTTTTCCCCCTGGGGCAGGAAACGTATCACATACTCTCCCGGTTCACTGTACCTGTGTGTCAGCGTGATCTTCATGTAATTCCATCCTTCTGCAGTCTCCGGTTCACTTCCGTCTCCCCAGTCCACCTTTACGCCATGATCCTCACTCTGTCCAAAAGAAACCTGCGGCTCTAGCATATCCTTATCCAGACTTACATAGATTTTCGTTGTCCCGTCATCCGTGACATACTGGGCAGCCACATTCATCTCCCTGTTTGTCTTTTTCAGATCCTCCAGCGACCAGTTCCAGCCCGTACAGACCAGTCCTTCATGAAACGGAAGCTCCGGCAGATGTTCCATACTGGCAAGCTCTTCCAACGAAAAACTGTACAGCAGGGTTCCCTCATAATCAAAGAAGCGGACCGGAAGGGACATATCCGCACCACTTCCGCCTGACGGGATCCTGCTTACAGCATCCGGGATCTCCCCCGGTTTCATCAGGCAGAAGTACCGCCCCGGGCACGCACCGCATCTGCAATAGCTTTCAGTGTTTTCTCATTTACAAGCACATTTGCCATCAGTACGCCACCTCATTTCCATCCGTCAGTCCATCCATCCGCCTTCCAAGTTCCTCCACCGTCTTCCTTATCTCCTGTACCTGTTCTTCAGTCTGGAATTTACTGTCATTTTCCAGTTCACTTACCTTTGACGGTACCGGCACATTTTTCTGTGCGCCTTCCTCAATCCCCTCCAGTTTGGATTTTTCACTGTTCCCAAAATCATTACTGGAAAGTCCTTTCCCAGTTTCCTTATCCATCTTATTTTTCAAGGCATCTTCCAGTTCCTTCCTGGTCACCTCACCGCCGCCAAGCCCCAGCTCTTCCGAAGTTTTATTTCCGGTCAGCTCCACACCATTGATCTGCGGCTTATGGCTCATATTTTCATAATTATTTGAATTAGGAACACTGCTCATGGTCCCTGTCAGCTGCTCCATCACGCCACCTCCACCGTCAGTTTCAAACCTTATTGCAATAAATGTACACCTGTAGCCGCTGCTCTTGTTTAAGGACAGCTCCCAGATATATTTTCCCAGTTCCAGATGCTTTGTATCTTCCTCTGAGAATCTGATCACTTTTTCCTTCACATCTGCCTCGATCCGTACCGCAGGCTCCGGATCTGCCTTGTTCCGCTTCGCTGCAAAGACCACGGAATCACCTTCCTCAAACTCATACTCTGAGCCGTCCGGCAGAAATGCCTGGAACGCAAAAGAAGGCGTATCCCCCTTTGTCATCTCAATCCTCATATCCTCATGAACCACCCAGGACATCCCGTCACCTCCCGCAGATTTTCCTGTTTCCATTCCGCTTATCATTCTTCATGCTCGCCGCTTAACTGATCTGATTTTCAAACCGGCGAATATTCCACCACCGCTTGTTGTTTTTCAAACCTGAAACCTTCCCTGCTTCGGTCAAAGCAGGGGACAGCCTATGCCATCCCTGCACATTAGTCAGCTTTCAGTTTCATAATCTGCACGGCTTCCGGAAGAACCAGTTTTCCGTCCACACGTTCCTTTGCAACAAAACCGATCATTCCATTTCCTGCAAACAGTTCATTCAGCTGCTTAAAGGATCTGTTCCCACGGTCCCCAATGTTGTAATAGCTGTAATCCCCAAAAGCGATGCCGTCCTTCGGTGCATAGGCAGAAGTCTCCACCTTATATCCCAGAATCCTGTCCGGTTCCCCTGCCTGGTAAGCCGGCTGCCAGATATAAGCACCGTTATTGTCCTTCAGTTTTCTAAGGGAAGGCAGTGTTACATCATTCATGATAAAGGATGCATTTTTACGGTACGGACGTTTCAGGCCATACACCAGATCCAGCATGTCATCTGATTTCAAAGCCGCAGCCAGTGTATTCAGCAGATGACCGCCGCCTGTTCCGTCAAAAATACCTGTCGGTTTCCCTGTTCCGTTTCCGTTCAGGAAAGCATCCTCTTCCGCATTGGCAAGTGCCTTTCCAAACTGGACAATGATGTAATTTTCCAGATTAAAGGCATTGTCATAAAGCAGTTCCTCCGTTACCTTGATTGCTACATGAAGCTTATGTGCATCCAGGATCTTCTGGTCAAAAGTCGCGTCCCCGAAAGTCAGCGCCCCGCCTTCCTCAATCCAGCTTGCCGCCGGCTTGGTGGCCGCAATATTGATCTTGTGTTCCCCGGAAGTCACGATCCTTGTGGCAAGACGGCGCATGATATTCTCTTCATTCAGAACATCAACCAGTCTTCTGTCATACTCCTCCGGCACCAGATAACCGCCATCGGCATCCACGCCCTCCTGAAGGGTATTGGAAACCTGTCGGAAGTTGCTTCTCAGTGCATTCAGCATTGCCCTGCGGTATTCATCAGAAGCACGTCCTGTCTTTGGCTCACCCTGGCCGCCTGCATAAGGCTTCCCGGTCAGCGGCTGGTTTACAGGCTGGTTCAGGTTCTTTTCCATTTCCTCAGCCTTGCGGTGGCGGTCAATCGCCTTTGTCAGATCCTCAATCTCCGCTTCCATTCTCTCATAGGTTGCACTGTCCTCCGCAGACAGAACACCATTTTCATTCTCATGGGTATCCACAAAATTCTTTGCAGCTTCCCAAACCTTAGCTCTCTTCTCCATTAATTCCTGAATCGTCATAATCCGTATCCTCCTCAGATATATTTTTTGATAAAATTTAAGCGTTCACGCAGATCATCCGCAGAACGCCTGTGTCAACACTATTTAATTTTGGTGCGGCAATTCCCGCCTGATCTTTCACGGATTTTCCGGTCTTCCATAATGCCTCTCCAGCTTATTCATCAGCGCATTATTCACTGCCCGTCTGGAAAACATTACAGAATCAGACGTCCCGTTTTCTGTACGGTCAGCACCTGAATCTCCATTTTCACCTTCACTGCCCTGTTCCTCTTTCTGGAACAGAATGTCATCTGCAAACCCAAGCTCCACAGCCTTATTCGCATCCATCCATGTTTCCGCATCCATCAGATGAGAAAGCTTCGCCCTGCTCTGTCCCGTTTTCCGTACATAAGCATTGATAATGGATTCCTTCACGGCATCCAGAAGTTCCATTACCTTCTTCATCTCTGCATGGTCACCCCACGCAACCGTGGCTGGATTATGGATCATCATCATGCTCACCGGACTCATCCATACCTCAGTTCCGGCCATTGCAATGACAGACGCAGCAGATGCCGCAAGCCCGTCAATCTTCACCGTAACCTTTCCCGGATACTCCGACAGCATGTTAAAAATCTGCGCTGCGGCAACACAGTCCCCGCCCGGACTGTTGATCCACAGGGTAATATCCCCTGTCCCTGCATTCAGTTCATCCTTAAAAAGAGCCGGCGTGACATCATCGTCAAACCAGCTGTCCTCAGCGATAACTCCGTTCATGAACAGGATTCTTTCTTCAGCTTCCTGTCCGCTTTCCAGATTTACCGCTTTCTTTTTCCAGTTCCAAAACTTCTTCACCAGTATCCTTCCCCTTTCCAGATCCGGCAAAGATACCGGCATCCTGTAATTTTGTCATATTTCCATTGATCAGATACAGATCACCGCCAATTTCTTCCGGGATCCGGTCCATATTTTCCAGCTCCCGGATGTCATTGGCACTCATCCATCCGTTCTGTCTTGCTGTAGCATAACCAGTCATCCTTGACTGGTAATCTCCCCTGAGCAGCCCGTCCACGTTAAACTTAAAGAAATACTTCTTCTTTTCCTCCGTAGACAGCAGAGCCCTGACCATTGCCTGTTCCCACCGGCTCACCCAGGGATCCAGTGTATACTTACAAACTCCAAAGACTGCTGCTCAATGTTGCTGAAACTGGACTTGTCCAGATCCCCAACCATATGCGGCGGCACCCTGAAAATCCTGGCAATCTCATCAATCTGAAACTTCCTTGTTTCCAGAAACTGTGCCTCATTCGGTGCAATGGAAATCGGCGTATACTTCATTCCCTCTTCCAGGACAGCAACCTTATTGGCATTGCTGCTTCCCCCAAAAGTGGACTGCCAGCTCTCCCGCACCCTGCCCGGATCCTTCAAAGTCCCCGGATGCTCCAGCACTCCTGACGGAGCGGCACCGTTGGCATAGAACTTGCTTCCATACTCCTCTGCAGCTATGGCAAGCCCGATTGCATTCTTCGCCATGGCAATAGGTGAATATCCGACCAGCCCGTCAAACCCAAGTCCCGGAATATGCAGCACATCCGCCGGATGCAGGCGCACAATCTTCCCGTTTGCTTTCGGATCCGTGCCGGTTCTGCCGTCCACATCATCACCGTCATAAACCAGATACTCATAATAAAGCCTTCCATGTTCATCCCTGTCCACCGTCATCCGGTCCGGCATCAGCGGATAAAGTGCAACAACCTCACCCTTTCCATTCCGGATAATCTGACTGTATGCATTCCCCCACAAAAGCAGATGCGTCATCAGAGTCTCCCGGAATACAAAAGAAGTCATCTCCGGATTCGGCTCATCATGCAGCAGAAAATAAAGCGGATGATCCACCGCCTTTTCCTTTCCGCCATTATCGTTATACCTGTAAAACTGCAATGGCAGCCCCGCCACTGCCTCAGAAAGAATCCTCACACAGGAATACACCGCAGTCATCTGCATGGCACTCCGTGCGTTCACCCTCTTCCCGGAAGCTGTGCTCCCCATAAAAAATCCATACCCGCTTCCAGTTGTACTGTTAGAAGGAGCATCCCTTCCCCGAAACAGCTTCCCAAACAACTTCATTTTCATTTGTCTTCCCTTTCTGGGAACAATTCCCGCATCCTGTCATCTGCCTTAGATCCTGCCCTCAATAAGCACAGACACACTCCGAACAGAATCAAAAATCCAATACCTGCAAATACCAAAACACCAATCATCACATTCACCTGTTTTCAAACTACCTGAAATCTCCACATTATAAACTTCCTTCCAGAACTCCTGCTACATACTCTTTATCCTCAGAACACCAACAGTCCTCTCTCATCATACACACTACCCTGCGTTTCTCCCTGATTCCTAATGCAGCGATCCAGAGCCATAATAGAAGCTACGATTCCATCAATCTTCTCCTTAGACTTTGCCTTCGTCACCTTAATATTCTCCGCGGCATCTGTCTCAATCACCACATTCCCTGCCATCCACCGAAGAACCGGATGCCCGGCATGAATAATCTGTCCTTCCATCAGAAGTCTGTAAAACTCCTTCGTCGGTGTACTCATACTTGCAAAGCCCTGTCCAAAAGGTACCATCGTAAATCCTGCGCCCTCCAGGTTCTGGATCATCTGCGTTGCATTCCATCTGTCCACCGCAATTTCCAGGATATGGTACTTCTCCCCAAGATCACAGATGAATTTCTCAATGAAATCATAGTGGATCACATTTCCTTCTGTTGCCAGCAGATGTCCCTGCTTCTCCCATACATCATAAGGAACTGAATTCGCCTTCACCCTCTGTGGTATGGTTTCTTCCGGCACCCAAAAGTACGGCACCAGAATGTGTTTTTCATCCGAATTTCTCGGCGGAAATATCAGAACCAGTGCTGTAATATCTCCTGTACTGGAAAGATCCAGCCCTGCATAACAGTCTCTTCCCTCCAGCAATCTCATGTCTATTGGCTCATCACCTTTCATAAAAATTGCATCCGGGATCCATGACGTTGTACTGGATACCCACATATTCATACGAAGCCACTTAAAAGTAATCTCATCAGCCGGATTCTGTTTTGCTTCCCTGTAAGCATCACGAAGTCTCTCAATATCCACCGTATATCCAAGGGAAGGATTTACCTTGTACCAGTTTGCTTCATCTTCCCAGTCCTCATCATCCTTAAGACCATATACCACAGGATAAAAGGTTGGATCTACACGCCGTCCCTCCAAAATATCAACTGCCTTGGTATGCAGTTCAAACGCAATCGAATGCCTGTCGTTCCCAGCAGTAGTGATAATAAAGTGCAGTGGATTCTGCCTGGCATCAGAACTATATTTGGTAAGTACGTCATATAACTGACGATTCGGCTGTGTATGAATTTCATCGAACACAAGTCCCGAAATCGAAAACCCATGCTTGCTTCCAACCTCTGCTGAAAGCACCTGATAAAAACCGGCATTTCCGTAATTGACAATTCGCTTGGTAGCTGACATCAGCTTACTTCTCTTCATCAGCGCCGGTGACATCTCAACCATCTGTCTTGCAACATCAAAAACAATGGATGCCTGCTGCCGGTCCGCCGCTGCACCATAAACCTCCGCAGATGGTTCATTATCTGCATAAAGTAAATAAAGAGCGATGGCAGCTGCAATTCACTCTTTCCAACCTTTTTACAGATTTCTACAAAAGCTGTACGGAATTGTCTGTTCCCATCAGGCTTGACAATCCCGAATATATCTCTTATTAGCTGTTCCTGCCAGGGCAACAGCCAGAATCTCTTACCTGCCCATTTGCCTTTGGTGTGACAAAGATTCTCAATAAAAGCAACTGCCCTGTCTGCCTTTGCCTTATCGTAATGAGAAGTCGGAAGCATAAATCTTGTCGGCTGATAATTTTTCAGCTTTGGATAGTCTTTTGGTCTTGTTTCACGCGCCATCTCCCATCATACCTCCTTGATTTTTCCAACTGTCTATCCAAACACACCACTATCCAAGTAATGCCTCCATCTCATCCTCTGTTTCTTTCGCTTTACCATTACCGGCCACAATCCTGCTCCGCGAAGATGGCGTGAGCCCAAACTCTGATGCCGCCTGCAGCATCAACTTCTGATTCGTATTTGCAATTCCAACCCAAGGTGTCTGCTGCTGATATCCTTTATCAGTTTCAAATGTCGAGCCGCCAGAAGTAATATGCTCCTGAGCTTCCCTCCATCTTGCATATGACTGACAATATGCAGCAAATGCCGCCATATCAACTTCAGTAAGAACACCCATCTGATTCATCAACTTCGCCAAGCGTTCCCATTCCTTCTTAGCTTCCGGCATTAACCAATCAGGACAAGCAGGCATTCCTTTTGCTGGGACTGGCTCTTTCGTATTCAATTTTCTCTTACCTGGATTACCTTCCAGCTTCTTCACAGCTGTAGGCTTTGGCTTTCTTCCCGCCATCGGAATTCCTCCTTCCTCATTTTTTTCATAATAAAAGGACCATACATTTCTGCACGATCCCTTCTACAAATTACAATATTCCATTATAAAGCAAATCCATCTGCTCTATGAAACATCCCCATTCTGGGTTTATTCTTTTATCCCCAGCTGTCAAATAATACTGGTACTTATATAATATTCTCAAAGCCTTATTATCATATCGACCCGTTTTGTATAAATAATATATCAGTTCATACATCTGAACAATCTGCATGTCATCCAAACCAGTCATTAACTTAGCAGCATCCTTAATCAACCTTACCGGCAACGCATCATTAGCCGCAAAATATAGAAACTGCTTAACAGCCATAAATGATAAAGATCTTACCTCACCTCGATCCTTAGCATTATCTCTTGTAGGATTATATAACGAATGAACAGCAATTTTGTTAATATATGTATTTCGCAATGCCTCTTCCAAACTGCTTAATTCCGAATCATAATGAATCTTAAGTTTCGGAGGGATACAACTTGTCTGTTCATCTGCGTATTTTTTGACACTATCAGCGACTAACTCGTCGTACACCGATTCATGTATTGCCAATCCAGCAAACTCACTTAACAACGGTATAAGCCAGCATTCCTTAAAGTCTGTAAACGAATACGCTCTTACCTTTGCTACCTCACTCCTATCAGGAGGAATAAAGAAATTGGCATCCAGAAATACCTTCTGCCCAGGATTTTGTATTATGCTCTGAAAAGCTGGATTGACCTCTTTTGTATCTACCTTCATTAGTCATCCCCGCTTTCAAAAAAATCCTTCAGTTCATCATCAATCTCTGTGTCCATACATAATCCATAATCTTCTGGTTTTTTGTCAAACATTGCTAATGTACGAACAAATTCATCATCATCAATTAATCCATCTTCATAATTGCTGATAATAGTTTCTATTACTCTATTGGACACCCCCACAGTTTTCGTTTTCTTATTCAACAATTCTGATATCTCAGAATCAATATTTTTCAAAAGTCTTCTATATATCCCGTCTTCGTTTCTGCAATCAATAGCATATAATTTATCGTATTGATTTACATTTATATATCCCTCTTCGAACAATCTATTTATTATTGCCTGAAAAGGCAGCCACCAATCACATTGTATTCTTGCAATAAAACGCAACGCTCTATTATCAGTAACATCCCTCATGTTTGAACTACCAAATGCATTCATCACAGCATCCTTCAGAGCCTCAGCCGGAAGTAATAACTCAGCTGCAAATCTGTCAGCCTGTTTTTCCGTAATTTTATCCTCATAATCAATTTCAGGAGTATATGCTTTTCCAGACTTCGTAGTATAATGATATATTTCATGGGCTATAGCAAATATTTGTTCATCATAAAAACTTGAAGTATTCAAGCCAATAAATGTAATAGTGTCATTATCTGTCTTAAACCATGTAATATTTCCGTATGTATGGGTTCCATTCGTATCTGGAAAAGGATATTCACATAACAAAATATCCTTTTTATCCAGAAGGAGACGAATATCATTCCCAATAGGAACATTTGGATGAACTCCAAAAAATTGCCTTGTTTCAGTAACTAATTTTTTTATTTCGTAAATTTGTTTGTCGTCCAACACAACCGAATTGCTCTTACTCATTAAGCATCGCCTTTCTCAAAAGAAGTTGTTGCTTAGAAGCCATCATCATCTCAAACATATGATCAACACCTGCTTTTTCTTCTTTAGACATACTTGAACTACGATATGCAGTATATACTGTTGGTTTATTTTCTTCAAATAAATCAGGGACACTAAAACCTAATACTTCCGCAAGTTTCTCTAACTGAGGAATAGACGGCATATACTCACACTTTTCTAATCTACCAATCATCTGCCTATTAATTCCTGTTTCTACGCTTAATTGCTCTTGTGTTAATTCTTTTGATTTTCTCAAACTTTTTACGATATTTACCATTTTTTCTTGAGATAAACGTTTCATGATAATTTCTCCCTCCATGAAAAACAACTAAATCATATGATACTATAAATACCATAAAACATCAAGTGCTTTATTGTATTATACTACCATTCTTTCCATTTTGGTATAGAAAATACCATGTTTTAAAAAAAACATCCCCCCTATTCAATTTTGCGACTGCTCACGCAAGACCCACCCGCCGTTCTATGGTGAGCCAGTCTACAGAGATTTTGATACCCCCTACCGGTCATGCCAACGATCCCCACGTTTCGCATGAATCTGTGAATGACACGACTTACACAATGCAATCAGATTGCTCCGGTCATGTGTGCCGCCTTCACTCAAAGGAAGCTTGTGATGAATCTCCTCCACTGGAACCAGAACTCCTCGCTCGTAGCACTTCTCACAGAACGGATGCTCTGCAGCATACTTATCACGAATCCTTTTCCATGCACGACCATATCTTCTCTTCGCATTTTTATCTCTTCCGTATTTCTCATAATCACTATTCACTTTTTTCGCATGCTCTGCACAGTACCGCCCGGTCACTAACGCAGGACAGCCTGGATAAGCACACGGTTTCTTCGGTTTGCTAGGCACAGTTACACTTCCTTCCATGCACTCGAAACAGGTTTTCTCATTGTCGCGACATTCGTCAACTGTCTGCTCATGCAAGCATGGCAGCTACTTTCCTCATTACTCATGCAAAAAAGCCCCGGGAAAATTTCTTCTCTCAAGGCTCTGTTCTGTCATACACTTTCGACACTATCATAATAACATATATGCTTCTGCCACGTTGTGACAAGGTGTGCCAACCTTATTCTGGTACGACAAAATTATTAAGTGCCGATGCATGGATACGATGTACTGTTCTATAAGAAACATTCAGCTCATAGGAAATATCTTCCAGCTTTCATTTTTAAGATAACGATATTTCAAAAGAAGCCTTTCCTCCGGATTCTCCATTTTCTCAATCGCTGTATTAATTTCTGAGCGAAGATCTACCAGTCTGTTAATCTTACCATCAATCTTCTTCTCATACTCCCATATCTTCTCAATAGTCTTAATAAATGGAGCTTCCAGATTTCTATTCGGATTAGAACCAATCTTCTCCCCATAGCTGCATCCCTGAATGGTGCCACGCATCTCCCGAAGCTGCTCCAACTCCTTTACTTCTACCTGTATCTGTTTATCCAAAAGATATGCCTGCTTCAAATACTCTTTTGCTGTCATATGCTACCTCCGATAAAATAAAAATTTCCCTCGGATTTACTCTGATTGTCTTATTTCGTCCTGAAGCTTGCGAATCAGAAACTCTCCATCAACAGAAGTCAGCTGTTGATACCAATGGCTTCTAAAAAACTTCTCTATCTGCAAAGCCTCATCCATTGCTATCTTGCTTCCCTGATTACGCTTTACCCTTTTGAGTGCGGCTCTATAATCAGAAACCGCACTAAGAATAATGACATTGGCAAGATGTTCATATGGATCTTCTGCTAAATTCTTACCTACCATATATTACCCTCGCTTTTACAGCAGCAATCAATCTGTTTTGTGTCATACCCTTATCGGCCAATGCTTTCATGACATCTTCATCTATCGTTCCTGCAGTAATAATATGCTGGACCACTACCGTCTCCGCCGACTGTCCCTGCCTCCACAATCTGGCCACTGTCTGCTGATACAGTTCCAGGCTCCAGGTAAGCCCAAACCAGATCAAGATATTTCCGCCTGACTGCAGATTGAGACCATGCCCTGCTGATGCAGATGAATCAGAGCCACCGGCAATTCTCCTCTATTCCATTTACGGATACTTTCCTCCGAATCCAGCTTTTCAAAAGAAATCTTCCTCTCTGAAAGCCTTCTCTTAATTCTTGTCAGGTCATGCTTGAACCAATAAGCTACCATCACCGGCTTCCCGTTAGCAGCTTCTATCAAATCCTCCAGAGCATCTAACTTCTGATCGTGGATCTGAATCTCATCGCCGTCATCAGAATAAACAGCACCATTTGCCATTTGTAACAGCTTTCCTGAAAGAGCCGCTGCATTTGCAGCAGTAATCTCACCGGTTCTAAGTGGAAGGAACATTTCTGCTTCCATGTCATCATATAAAGAAACTTCATTCTCACTCATATAAACCGGATATTCATTACTGATAAGCTCCGGCATTTTCAAATGGTCAAGTGCCTTCATAGAAATCGTGATATCCGATATCTTGTTATAAATCTGTTCCTCGGCACCTTTTCTTAATCTGTAAGAATAAACAATCTGTCCATTAGTCTGATCAGGTACGAAATAATTTACTCTGTACTGACTGATAAATCTGCCAAGTCTCTCTCCCATATCCAGACACTTAAATTCTGCAAAAAGATCCATCAAACCATTAGAAGAAGGTGTACCGGTGAGACCGATTACTCTCTTTACCTTTGGTCTCACTTCATAAAAGCCTTAAAGCGTTTGCTGTTCCAGTTCTTAAAGGATGAAAGCTCATCCAGAACCACCATATCAAAATCAAAGGGAACACCACTCTGCTCAACCAGCCATTGCAGATTTTCACGATTGATTACATAAATATCTGCATCTGCTGCCAGAGCCTTCTTCCGATCTGCTGCTGTACCTAGAACGATCGAATATTTCAGATGCTTCAAATGCTCCCATTTGTGAATCTCATCACTCCAGGTGTTTCTTGCTACTCGAAGCGGAGCCACCACCAGGACCTTGTTTATCTCAAAGCTGTCATACATAAGCTGCTCGATGGCTGTCAACGTAATACTGGTCTTGCCAAGTCCCATCCCAAGTATTACGGCTGCTATCGGATGTTCCAATATATAATTGATTGCATACTGCTGATAATCATGCGGTTTGTATTGCATCTATAATTCCTCCAATCTGTCCCATATCATCCAGGACGAATACTTTATAAACAAGAGCACGAAGCTGTTCATGTCTGTGCACCTGAAGCTTTCTTGGCTTCTCACCGGGAGCCTTCACCTCCACGAACCCGATTTTCCCATCAGGTAATAAAACAATTCGGTCGGGCCAGCCTGAAGAACCGGAATTCCATTTTTCACACAAGCCACCTCGCTTCTTTACTTCTCGAACTAATTTCTGTTCAATATATTTTTCACGCATCGCACGCCTCCATCATTCTTAACAGGTGTGCAGGTCGAGTACCTCGTTCCGTAAAACTCCCTATAGCAGATTTTTTATAAATTCTCTCTAAAGGGACTTTTATGTAGAGAGGTTAACGACCTACACAAAAAGGATTAATTTAAAAAATCCTGTCCTTCTTTAAGCTTCAATCCCACGACCTGCACTCCCGTATTCTTGCGGATACGGTTAAAACCAGCTTTATCCATCGAAGAATAGAAATCTGTAGTACTGCGGATATATTCGCCATTCTGCATGCAATGCGCCCGATAAGTCTGATACAGCTCTCCCGATTTTTCTTTATATGACGGATCCATCTCACAACACTCCTCTAAAAACTGACCAAGCCAATCATTATCCTCGCGGTAAGCCTTAATCGCCGCCTCCACCACATCCGGAAGGTCTGTATGGAAATCCTTGTCGATAGCCTTCTTGGCACCTTCGATAATCCAATTCATAATGGCAGGCCCAGCATGTTCGAAAAGGTAATCTGCATAATTCTTAATGTCACTCTTACCGGTAATCTTCGCATTAAAAGGAATCACGATCAGCCTTCGCCAAATACCATCATCATTAGCTCCAACCTTCGGCAGATGGTTTGTATAAAGCACCAGCGTATGTGACGGAACGAAAGAAAACGGATCCTTGTACTTCTTCTCAGCCTGAATCTCATCTGTAGAGCAAAGCTGCTTCACAACTGCCGTATTAAGCCTCATCCCTTCCTCCATCTCCGAAGAAATGATGAGTCTCTTACCCTTAAGCTCAGCCATCTCCGGCTTCACATTTCTCTTACAGTTCATAGTGAGCGCTTCTGCTGAAAGCTTACCTGCGTAATTACCAAGCACTCGAAAAATCGTATTCCAAAAGGTACTCTTTCCATTGGCACCGCACCGTAAGCAATAATCATATGCTCCTGATAAACCTTACCGATTGCAGCCATACCAACTGTCTCCTGCACATAATCGATAAGCTTCTGATCCTTGCAAAAGAAAAGCTTCAAAGCATCCAACCATATCTGCTTTCCTTCTTCACCCGGCGAACATGCCGTAATCTTAGTAATCAAATCCCCAGGATCATGAGGCTGTTCTCCTGCCAGTCCCTTCCTTAAATCAAAGGTGGCATAAGGCGTATTGATGAGATTCTCATCCTTGTCTAGGTCACTGACCGAAATTGCGATCATCGGCTTCGCAGTATTCGCCGCTGAAACAATGTACTTATAATCACGTCTTTTCTGTACAAACTTCAGATATGTCTGCGCACCCATGAGCATATAAACAAGCGGTAACAGCTGACCGTCCACTTCCTTCAGAAGCTCCTTCGGACCTGCCTGTATAGAAGCCTTTGGAACACCGGCATCCTCTAATGCCTTTTCTACTCTGGCAACCTCATCCATTGCATCCTGAAGCTGCAGATCCAAGAATTCCTCAACCGCGCCGATTGCCAACTGCTTATCCTCACGCCAACAGTCACCATCAAATCTAAGGAAATCTGTTGCACTGGTGTACTTCAGCTCTTCGCCATACTCACGCACAAGAACCTTCGCCTGTCCGATATCGGAATAATCCTCAGGCTTCAAAGTGGCACCTTCGAAATCCGCATTATATTCCTCCGGCGGTACATATCCGTCCTGTGTCACAATACACTTCCTGTAAAACTTCACTGCACTGTTCCAGATAGACTTAAGCTCAGCATCTGGAAGCGGCGGATCACATTCTTGCATGCTCCAAAAAAGCTTCATGCGCCTTCTCTGTATCGCCATACTTCTTAAGAATACGTCCCGCAAATCGGCTCATGGTGTTGTTGCGGCTTCCTTCTAAGATAGGACCGGTACTCTTACCACCTGACATATCAGAGTCAAAATCCTCTTCTTCGATATCAAAGATATCTACCTCTTCATCCACCGTCATCCAACCATCGTGATAAATCACCTCATCACATTCCGCACCGAATATAAATCTGGCAGCATCCAGCGCATTTCCATCAAAGAAGGAATAAACACTCTGAATTGCTTTCTTCAGATTTGCGTACCTGCCAGCATCCGTTATTTCTGAAACAGGAAAATACATATGATACCTCGGTCTCGCCGACTTGCTTCCTTATCTAAAAGATGGTGGCGGCTCGGCGCTAGCAAGTACTCCACATTCGGAAACAGCTCTTCCAGCTTCTCAGGCGTAATCCACTCAGCCGGTTCTTCTGTGTGGTCATTATCAATATCCATGACAATCACATCTGATCTGATGAAATTCTCAACGCTTCGATAATTTCCTTTGAACTCTGCACAAACATGATCCTTCTTCACCGCTTCCTGCAGCTGCTCCGGCGTAACCACTGTCACCCTATTGGGATAGCTACAGTTCCCGGCTTGACCGACGCAGTTGCTGTACAAATAGTTACCTGCATATTTCAAACCTCGCTTCTGTAAAAGTAAGAACCTACAAGTTCTCCTAACTTCCTAAGCGGGTTTGCCCTACACTTTCCGGTCAGATTCCAAAATAATTTGCAAAAATCAGCAGAGCAACATCGCTTCCTTATATAAAGCGAAATTTGCCCTGGCTATTTTCAAAACTTTATTCAAAAAATATTCCCTCCGACCGGAAAAACAATCCCTGGATGCGCTTAGGAAGATAGAAAGGCAACAAAGCCCTTCGGAAAGCGAGGTGCTGCAGATGCAGACAGAAACGATTGATAAAAGCCAGCAGGCCACACCACAGATTGAGGAAGAGCTCATTGATACTCTCATCGCAATCAGCGTTGTAGCAAAACGACTGGCAGCCAATCTAAGACAACAGAATAAAGAAAACGGAGGAATCAAAAATGAGCAAAATGAGTGAATTATCTCAGGTACTGGATGAAATGATTGCCTGCGGTGAAGGAATGATCAAAGCCGCAAATACATTAAAGGATATCTTCTCTTCTACAGAAGAAGCTCCGGCAAAGACCGAGCCCGCTCCTATTTATACAAAGGAAGATGTCCGCGGAGTACTCGCTGCAAAATCAGGTGCAGGCTTTAAGAAGGAAGTAAAAGACCTTCTGGAAAAATACGGAGCTCAGCAGTTAAAGCAAATTGATCCGAAAGATTACGCAGCCCTTCTTAAGGAAGCAGAGGTGATTGGAAATGCCTAAGCACGCATACCTTTCCGCTTCTGCCAGCCACAGATGGTTAGCCTGTCCACCCAGTGCAAAGCTCTGTGCCAATATCCTGGATCAGGCTTCCGAATATGCACAGCAGGGAACCGATTGCCATGAGCTTTGTGCTTATCTGGTAGAAAAAGCACTTGGCAGAGATGTAATCGATCCAACGGAAAATCTCACCTACTACGATGCCGAAATGCAAAACTGTGCTGAAGAATACAGAAATTACATATTAGAGCAGATTGAAGCAATAAAAGAATTCTGCAAGGATCCACAAGTCATGATCGAGCAGAGACTGGATTTCTCCCGCTGGGTAGAAAATGGCTTCGGAACCGGCGACTGTGTCATCGTAGCCGATGAAATATTGCAAATCATCGATTACAAGCACGGCCTCGGAATCCTCGTAAGTGCCGGTGACAATGAGCATGGCGGCAACAGCCAGATGATGTGCTATGCCTTAGGAGCTTTAGAAGTATTCGGTGACATCTACGACATCAACCAGATTAAGATGACCATCTTCCAGCCGAGACGCGACAACATCAGCACCTACACCATCAGCAAGGAAAATCTTCTGAAATGGGCAGACGAAGTCCTGGCGCCAACCGCACAGCTTGCGTACGTCGCAAAGGCGAATTCAACGCCGGCGACCATTGTACCTTCTGCAAGGTAAAGGCAACCTGCCGCAAGCGTGCAGAATATAATCTGGAGCTTGCAAAATATGATTTCGCGATGCCAGCCACACTGGATGATACAGAAATCGCAGCCATCCTCGAAAAAGTAGATGAGATGATCTCATGGGGCAACGACATCAAAGACTATGCACTGCAACAGGCACAATCAGGCGTTCACTTCGAAGGCTGGAAAATTGTAGAAGGAAGATCCAACAGAAAATATACAGACGAAAATGCTATAGCAGATACAGTAAAAGACGCAGGCTTTAATCCGTATGAGAAAAAGCTTCTCGGAATAACAGCCATGAGCACACTGCTCGGAAAGAAGAAATTCGAAGAGCTTTTAGGTGGGCTTATTTACAAACCACCTGGCAAACCCACATTGGTACCGGAATCAGATAAGAGACCGGCAATGAACACAGCAAAAGATGATTTAAAGAGTAAAGGAGACAACAATTATGTCAAAGATTTCTAATCCTACAAAGGTAATCACAGGAGTAAACACTCGTTGGAGCTATGCGAATGTATGGGACGCCAAGAGCATCAACGGAGGCACGCCTAAGTACAGCGTTTCCCTCATCATTCCCAAGTCCGACACTGTAACCGTAAACAAAATCAAAGCTGCAATCGCAGCCGCTTATGAAGAAGGTCAGAGCAAGCTCAAGGGTAATGGCAAGACCGTTCCTGCTCTCTCCGTACTCAAAACACCTCTCCGCGATGGTGATCTGGAGAGACCTGATGATCCGGCTTACGCAGACGCATACTTCATTAACGCCAACAGCGCTACAGCACCTGGCATCGTAGATGCAGACCGTCAGCCTATCCTTGAGAGATCCGAAGTGTATTCCGGCGTATACGGCAGAGCCAGCATTAACCTTTATGCCTTCAACAGCAATGGAAACAAGGGAATTGCCTGCGGTCTCAACAATCTCCAGAAGATTCGTGACGGCGAACCTCTCGGCGGTAAATCTCGTGCAGAAGATGATTTCGCAACTGATGATGAGGAGGATTTCCTCAACTAAAAATCACACGACAATTACGGCGGTAGGACAAACCTGCTGCCAATTTGAAGAAAGGTATGGTGACAACCTATGACAAAAGAATTATTAATGGTTCCAGCCTAAGACCGAAGATACTGATAAAAACTAATACACAGGCGGCGGTACCCACAAAGTGCCGCTGCGTTTTTATAAAGGAATGATTTATGATGAAAGAATTGTCAATCGATTTAGAGACTTACAGCGATATTGATATCTCCAAATGCGGAGCCTACAGGTACGCTGAGTCTGATAATTTTGAGATACTGCTCTTCGGTGTTTCTGTTGATAATGGGCCTGTTGCTGTCTATGACCTTATATCAGGTGATGAGATTCCAGCAGAAATCTTAGCAGCATTATCTGATGAAAATGTAACTAAATGGGCTTTCAATGCTTCCTTTGAAAGAGTCTGCTTATCCAACTGGCTCAGGAAGCATCACCCGAAATACTTTAAAACCTATAATACTCAAGGCGATCCGGTACAAAACTTCTTGGATCCAGCCTCATGGAAATGTACAATGATATGGTCCGCCTATATGGGACTGCCACTTTCACTTGAAGGTGTCGGAGCTGTCCTCAAGCTTCAGGATCAGAAAATGAAAGAAGGCAAGGACTTAATCAAATACTTCTGCAGTCCCTGTAAGCCAACAAAAGTAAATGGCGGAAGAACCAGAAACTTCCCTGAACATGCACCTGATAAATGGGAAACCTTTAAAACCTATAATCGCAGAGATGTTGAGGTGGAGCTTGCCATCAAGCAGAGATTATCGAAATTTCCGGTGCCTGACTCAGTGTGGCATGAATATCATATTGATCAGGAAATCAACGACAGAGGCATAATGCTGGATATGGATGTGGTAGAAAATGCTATCGCCTTCGATGAAAGATCCAAATCAGCTCTTATAATAGCAATGAAAAATATCACTAACCTGGATAATCCAAACAGCGTGGTTCAGATGAAGCAATGGCTCTCTGATAACGGTGTCGAAACAAAATCCCTTGGTAAGAAGGATGTTGCCGTTCTTATTAAAGAGACCGATGGCGATATCAGTAAAGCGCTTAAGCTGAGACTCCAGCTTGCCAAATCCTCTGTAAAGAAATACCAGGCAATGCAGAATGCTGTTTGCAAAGACGGCAGAGCACACGGTATGTTCCAGTTCTATGGAGCCAACCGCTCAGGAAGATGGGCCGGGCGCTTGATCCAGCTGCAAAACCTTCCGCAAAATCATATGTCCGACTTAGCTGAATCTCGTGAGCTGGTTCATACTGGTGATTATGATACTCTGGACATGCTTTATGATGATATCCCTGATACTTTAAGCCAGCTAATCCGTACAGCTTTCATCGCAAGACCGGGATATAAATTCATCGTAAGTGACTACTCTGCCATCGAAGCCAGGGTCCTTGCACATCTTGCCGGTGAGACCTGGCGTTCCAAAGTATTCGCTGAAGGAAAAGATATCTACTGCGCTTCTGCCAGCCAGATGTTTGGAGTTCCGGTTGAAAAGCATGGCATAAATTCTCACCTCAGACAGAAGGGTAAAATCGCAGAGCTTGCCCTCGGATACGGTGGATCTGTCGGTGCTCTGAAATCCATGGGAGCTTTAGAAATGGGGCTTAGCGAAGAAGAGCTCCAACCACTCGTAGATTCCTGCGTAATTCCAATCCTATGATTACAGCCTTCTGGTGGAATGTAGATAATGCAGTAAAGAACGCCATCAAGATGCGCATCCCTACTGAAGTAAATGGAATTCATTTCTGTTACAAAAGCGGAATGCTCTTAATCAAGCTTCCTTCCGGCAGAGTACTCAGCTATGTGAAGCCAAAGATTGGTGAAAACAGATTCGGCGGTGAATCCGTCACCTACGAGGCATCGGCTCCACCAAGAAATGGGAACGCATCGAAAGCTACGGTCCGAAGTTTGTGGAAAATATTGTACAGGCTGTATCCAGAGATCTGCTGTGCTACGCTATGCAGAATCTTTCCGATCAACAGATCTGCGGCCATGTCCATGATGAGCTTATTATCGAATGTCCGGAGGATACCGATGTCAGCAGCATTACCTCCATCATGGGTCAATCTCCCGCCTGGATGCCAGACATCCTGATCAGAGGTGACGGTTATGAGACCAAATTTTATAAAAAAGATTAAATGCCAACAGCGGCCAATGTTTTCCATTAAGCCGCTGTTATTTTAACTTTATTATTTTTACATTAGAGCATATCCCTTATAATATCGCCTATAAGATTCTCTCCTCCACGCTGGCTGTCACTTCCAGATGACGCATTGTAAATAAATATCTGCTATCACCCTTATATGTTAGCTTATAATGTCCGCCATCTTTAGTAATAATGAAACCATATGCTTTTAAGTCGCGTTTTAAACTATCTCCGACTTTTGTATAACCTTTCAAGATGCGTTTAATCTCTGCCCGCTTTTCTTCTAATGCTCCTGTGAGTTCATTAGATTCCAAAATATCTTGTAATATAATTTCCTTACGTGTACCTTTTTTCACTTGTTGCATTTGTTTCTGAAGTGTTTCCAAAATATGATCCTTTATTTCCCCCTCATACAATTCATCTTCTTCGCCATAATAGATGAGTGGTATTTCTGATACCTGCTCATATTTTGCTCGTAATCCCTGGTTTTCTGCTTGTAATGCCATAACACGATTATTTAATTCTTCAATTGTCCGCTCTTTCTCTTCCAGCTCATCAGAAAAAATTTTCATATACTTCTGAAACTTCATTTTCTGCTTTCGCTTTCTTTTCTGTAGCACTTACATAACGTAATTTAAGAAGTTCATTCTGAACACCCTCCCATGTCATCATTTTATCACGAGCTTGTTGATTCATATATCTGCACACCATATTTACAATACGATCTATCAAGTTTCTTCTTGTCCCTCGTATCTTCTTGGCGTAATTATTTTATATGGTGCGGAGCTACCCGGATAATAAATACCAATACTTCCATGATGAGAATTCATTCCTCTGCAACTGTCTTTCAAAAATTTACAGACATCAGCATCTTCTTCTATTAAAACATGAGCAACACCACGTAATCTATATGCTAAAGTATGCACTCTTAACGGATACCTTCCCCATGATTTCGTCACATATATTACAGGCATAGAGTATACAGTATTTCTGCAAATAATATTTTCAATTACTTTGTAATTATCTTTTTTTATTGGAATTTCCTTGGCACTAATTTCTAAATCATTATCCATACCAATAAAGTCTCTATCCAACAGCATATTTACCAAAATCGGTGTTTTAAATTGAGGAATAAAACCTATTGTATCTGCGGTAGTCTCTCGATCTATCTTAATAGAAAAAATATGTGTATTAAAATTCACAACAATATCCGTATTCCATATAATATTATTTTCATCAAACTGATGAAATCTGATCGCAATCGTATTATATGTACGTATTTCCTCAATCGCTAATGATAGGTTCCCATCTTCAAATTTAATATTTCTTTTCTTTCCATCCCAATTTAAATTTGAAATTTTATTATGAGGACTTCCTTGATTCCATTCAATTACAAGATTAATCAAATCATCTTGTGATAACGATTCCTTTACTGGAAAAATTGCTGAATAAATCTGCATTTAACAAAAAACCTTCTTTCTTTTGTATCTTGCTTTTTTACAGTATCAAACAACACTTTTTATTTTAGGAACTCTATTCTCCAAATCCAAAGTCTGTTACCTTTAAAGTTCTACAATTCTCTGATACTGTTCGAACTGTAGTAGACGGAATTCCATTTGGTGCATTTACATTTACTTCCAAAGTCAACTCTACCTCACTGCCATCAACATTCAACAAATGTTGAATGATTTCCTGCAGATAATTATTTACGTCTCTGTTCACACGTGTATTATCAAGTTTTGCACTCATGAAGAAACGCGTGTTAGACGGTACCTGTGTATCTGTGGGTTGCTGTCCCCCTCCATTTTCCGGCACTCTTCCATTACCTGATTGCACATTAGATGTATCCCCATCATCTCCCCCAGACCTTGACGGCGGCCATTCATCTGGCTGAATTTCTGTTTTCTTCTTTTCAGCCAATATCTGTTTCATAGCAACATTAGCTTTTACCAACAAATCTGATTGATTAATAGAAAATACCGTCTGATTAAATTTTAAATCTACATACCGGTCATTTGCATAATTCCCTGCAATACCAAAATACTCATCTGAAGGAAGGCCCTTACAAATAGCATCTTCTAAGACACCATATCCAGACAATCTTGGAAGATAACAATAAGTACTCAAATATTCCCAAAGTTTCTTCACCTGAATATCATTACTATCTTTCCACAGCAAATCATCCAAACACATCTGCAATAATGCTGGAGCCCAATTTGTAATAATCTGCTCGCTCTGAATCATTTTTCTTGCTGCCTTCGAAACAATACTCTCATCACTACCGCCAATATTGCTGATTTCCCATTGAATCTTCTTCATATCCTCAAACTGGTCAATAAATGGAACCAATAACCAGCAGTATGTCTCTTTAATTCTAAGCTCCACTGTCTGATTACTGCGATCCAAATTGTTCTGTGTTTCCCTGATTTGATTTCCGTCCAAATTGAGGTCATCTTTATCAGACATAATAGATTTCCATGCAATAAAGCGCTTTACTTCAGCTTGCAGAGAATACATATTATCCAAATCTGGTGCAACAAATGCTAACATATTCCGATAAATACGCGGTGAAGTTCCCCTGGTATTCAAAATACTCTCCACAGTCTCCATTGCTTGCGTTCTTTTATTCTTCGATTTATAGGTATCACTAGTACGCAAAATCACAAGACGTACTGCTTGTTCATCAGGAACATCTAAAGAAGATGCTGGGCATACATGAAGCCCCGCGAATGGATTCTCTTTTCTTAATTTTTTTAATCGACTTTCAATTTCCATATTCACATCAACTTCATTTACTTGGGATGCACGGTCCTCTGCTGTCTTACGCAAAGTAGGTCTGACATCATACCAGTATCTGCTGCCATTTGGACTGTTATATAAATAGGATAACGAACCATGTAATGTATTCAATGCGTCATTAAAATCTGCGATATTTTCACCAGGCTGTACCACACCTAATCGAATTCTAGATGCTTCCAGTCCTCTAACAACCTGATCGCGCACTGTTGGCGCACTACCCAGCATAACTGTTCTTGCTACTCGGCGTGCTGCCAATTTCTGTCCATATCTAATATTAGCTTTATCCTTCTGAAATGGAATAGAATTCTTGCCATCTACTTCACGATCAATGATACTATTCCATGTATCCGGCAAATGTCTTACAAGTTCATCTCGTACAGTAGGCATATTAAGCGGTATGGATCCCGGCATTATCATAGCGCCTGCATCATTCGCCATCCACAACTCATGAATAACTGCGGCCATCAAACGCAGTACACCACGAGTACGCTGAAATTTCTCTAAAGTAGCCCAGTCCTCATACAATCTATCAAAAACTTCTGGGTGTATTGGATAACAAGCAATTAATCGATTTCGATACTCCACTTCTTTAGCTTCCAATGGAAAATCTGCAGAATTTTCCTGATACATATTGCTAAACGCAGTACATACCAGATCCCTTGTTTCCGGATCTTTGCAGTCTAAAAATAATCTACGGCGAACAACTTCAAAACCTTCATTTGCTGCCACAGGTTTCCAGATAGACTCCATTCGTCCAAAAGTATGTTCAATAGTTTCCAGTGCAGTTTTACCCGCATCTCCACCAATCTCAATATCTGATTCCGGAATAGATGCCACAACAATACTATTCTCACTGGCGCGAGCAGCCTCAGTAATTTCTTGAATAAAAGTGATAAAATTATCGTAAGAACCTGCTGGTAAGCATCCACACCATAAATTTTCTTTGCATAAGCAACTAGCTCATCCATCAGAATCAAACATGGGCACATGCATTCAGAAGCAATTTTAAATTCTCAGATCCCGGAGAAACCCCTTTTTTATCTGCATCCTTTACAATCTCATAAAGATCCGGTTTTCCTGCAGATGTAACTAGCTGATAAGCCATTTCTCCCCAAATCGTGCTTACAGTATGCCCTGGGAGATTTGATGGGTTTTTCTTTCGAGTCGGATCTAAAGAAGTTCCTACTAATACTGCAACATTCGCTCTTGGCAGTTCAGTCAAACCTGCTCTATCCAAAACAGGTTTCAAATTCGACACGCGATCAATATTAATTCCGCCTCGCACCATATGATAAAGAGCTAGCATACTATGTGTTTTTCCACCACCAAAAGCAGTTTTTAACTGAATAACTGGTTCACCACCATTTCCAGATAATCGTTGTAAAGACTCTACCAAAAGACCAGCCATACCTTCAGTCACATAAGTACGAGCAAAAAATTCTACTGGATCACGATACTCATAAGCACCTTCACCACGGGAAACTTGTGCTAAATCCGCTGCAAACTCAGCAGCACGATATCTTCCTTCTGCAACATCAGGATGTGGTTGCATCACTGTACGCCAGCTAGGAAGATTTTGTCCTACAGACTTAGTCAATACACCTTCACTATTTTTTGCTTTTTCTTCCTGGACAGGTACTGCATTTTCAATAACAGAGGCAGAACCTTCCGCTGTACCATAGCGAGCAGTACGATACAAAGCACGAAGTTCCTCGGTTCCTTCAGGATCCTCAAAAGCTTCACTTAAAAGAGCCATCGTATCTAAGGCACGTTCTGCATAACTACTATCAAAATCCTGCTGTCCTATATGAGCAGTGTTATTGCGAACTCCCATCAGTCTTTTGACCAAGTACGGTAATCAATAGATAGTTTTGTACGAAAAACATTTCCCCATTCTCTATCAATCAATCGCAGACAATTTGCGATATCTAAAGAATCCATTAATTCTGCATAATCACCATGATCAGGTAAATCTCTACTCTGATCACTCAACGTCATAAGAACCTGCTGCCACCAACCATCATGATAAACACGATTCATTTCTCTGCCGATATATGCCGTCATAAGTGGATGCAGAATACGAAATCCTTTCTGCACAATTTCATAATTATCTTGCATGAGTTTCTTCCTCCTTTGTAATCGTGTCAGCACCCCCTCTTGTGTTAAAGTGCTGGTCTATATATTCTCTTGTTTCTTGATTAATAATTTGTAAAGCATCATGTACAGACATCAATGATGCATCCGCATTCAAGATTTTTTTATACTGACTAAATATCTGCAAGCCTGCTCCCATAGCTGTTAGACTTCTGTCTTGTTCATCTATTTCGCCTAAAAAAGCTGCTCTAATTTAATCGGTAACTCGCGTTTTAACAAATTAATAAAATTTCGTCTTGTTATCTGATTTTGTCTTTCTGCTTTCCGTATCACAATTAAAACCCGTGTGGCATCTGCTTTTTCTGAATACACTTCATTTCTCATTGGCCAAATAGCAGTAATTTGGAAGCCTGCAAAAAGAATACTCTCCAACATACTCTCCCACGCGGAGATATCATCCTTACTTCATAATTCTGATAAAGTGACATTTCATCAGCCTTTCGATACTCAAAAATAAAAGCGACGGATACTCCTTTGTAGCACTTAAAAACATTTTTCTCAAAATATCATCCATATCACTTCTATATTTCTGCTCTAACTTAGTCTGATTTTCTCCATAATATTGTCCTACTGTTGATAACTCTTCTTTAGATGTAACAATCGAATCAAACAATTCCGGAAAAATCGATTTCAAACTTCTTCTCAACCAAATGTAAAAGAAGTCTGATAAATGTGCATATCCTATATTTTTATAATACGGAAATTCTGTACAAATAAGCACGTTTTGGGGAAATTCAATGGTTGTTGCATTTCATGATATACCGAACATTGACTTCCACACGGAAGCTTATTTATCGTAGCCACTATGTTTCTTAATGAAGTTTCAAAGTTTCCCGTTATCGTAGAAAACGGATTCCCTTCTGCATAATTCCATGCCATTGGAATTGCTTGTCTGCCAAAAGTTGCTCTTGGATTACCGCCAGATGAATTCCACGTGCAAACTGTCGTATTTCGATCTGCCATTTTATCAATCACAAATGCTAAGTAAACACAAACTGCCTGCGCGTATGCTAATGCACCACTTCCACCATCACATAACTGTTTATTATCGGACGAATGTCCCACCATCAAGGCATCTGTCACAACTTTTCCTGTACTTCTTTTAGCAAATCACAGAAAGTAGTCAACATCGTAATTTGTCTTGCTGAAAATAGATTACAGTATTCTGTCATGCCAAACCCTGGCGGACTAAACCAGTGGGCATTGTCTGGTATTTCCCCGTGCGGAACATCATCTGGGAACGGAATATCTGCTGCGCTTTCCTGAATTAATGAAGGGGATTTGTAAACTTTACCTGCTTCAGATTCAATAACCATCGCCATCATCTGTGACCCAAGCTTATGTGAAATTCCCATTTTTTTACATAATCATCTGCAGTTATTTCTCCACATGCCGGACATCGAAATCTTGCTCCATAATTTCTATATTTGTTTGTTTCTTTCCCTGAGGACATTTTCCTTCATGTACTTTAAAATGAATCTTTCCATTTTCAACAATTGGTTCAGCCCATGCTTCATGTCCGGCCTTACTATTAATAATGAATGAAGAAGCCATTGGCATTTGACAACTGCAAGCAGGATTCGGACATTGTACTGTTCTCGCCCAAATCCATGCCGCCGTTTTCCCTGTCTCTTCATTTGGATATAAATCTTTTAATTTTTCTTGTGCTTGCTCTTGCATCCATTTTCCATAATACAAAACATCTTCTGCTAATCCCTCTGTTTGTGCATAAATCAACTTATTCGCATTTGGATTTGCAGGAGCTTTTTCCATAAAACGCTGAGGTATCTCCGTAGCAGCTTTCGTAAGTATAACTGCCACAGGATTCAAATCTCCTGCTATTACAGGAAATCCCAATTCTTGTGCAGCAAGCGAAATACCACCAAATCCAGAAAATGGATCAAAAATAATCGGTTTGTTCCCACAATCTGCATACTCAACATTCTCCAAACGTTTCATTCGTCGAACATTTTCTTCTGTATCCTCTGCTGCATCAATCACAGCTGCCTGCAATGCCATGACAGAAGAATATCTTGGGCTGCGCCCCCACCACATATGCAAATTTCCCGGATGTCCAGGAGAGCTAGTCCTTTCCTTTATGGTTTCCTTATTAATCTTTGATAAAGGAAGCGTCGTCTCTATTAATTTTTTCACGGGCAAATCACTCCCTTCTAAGTTTTATATTTCTACATCATATCAAACAATGACAACTGCTTTGGCTGTATTGCTTTAAGAGCAGCCGCACGAGACTGAATATCTGGCCATGCAACAACCAATGCATTATATGCATATGCTTCATTCGCCCACTTCTTCTGTTCCGCTATCGTATATAGTCGATATGCAAGATCCTTAGCACGTTCAGCATTGGATCCAAACATATTTACAACAATCTTAGCACAAGATTCGACACCTCCAGTTCCCATAGCATGTGTTAACTGTTGGGTCAGCATCCAAACATTACCCTCGTTTGTATCTACCTTTGTAGGTAATTCAGAACGCTCAATTAAATGTACAATACCAGCTTTTGCATATAAAACACCATGCGAAGCCATCATTGGAATGGATGTTCCTTTAGCATTGGCAAGAATTTCTGCCTCACCATACTTAATGTCGTTATAAGCACTCTGTGTATACAAATCTATACAAAAACGACTAGCTGCATCCATTTCTCCTACCTGTTCGTTAAAATATAGATCAATTTCTTCATTTATTACTTGCAAAGCACTACGAACAGTCATTGGTGCACCATCAGCTTCAAGAACACGACGATAACGAGAAAAAACAGCCATTCCTGGTCCAATAGCTGATTGAGCTAAATCTGCAGGTGCAATATTAGTTTCTTGTAATTTTTTCAATGCAGGTCTCAATTCCTTACGTAATGTGCCTATTAAATTACGACGCGTAGTTTGAGGTGCATTTTCTGATTTTTTTCGACAAACTAAAACAACTGATGAACTCAATACATTTAAAAAAGCTTTTAATCCCGTCGGGCGTTCTGTTCTTATTGGCCACGTAGCTACAATTTGAAATCCCGCATCTATTAATGCTGATAACATTGTTTCCCATCCACTCGATGATATATTTACATTATCTCCCTTATTGTCAACTTGTTGCTGTTTATAAGCATAATATACAGTAAAAGGATATTCATCATCTACTGCTTCATGAAGTCGAACCAATGCTTTTTTCATGTTGCTTTCAAAGAAGATTTTTGCATCTTCATCAGATCCTCCTTGTCGATATTTTTCTGCAACAATTTCATTATTTTTAGGTGTTTCTAAAGTTAAAAAATTTCCGGGTAAATGTCACGAATATTTTTTCTTAACCACATATAAAAGAAATCTGATAAATCCGCATATGGAACATTATTATAATAAGGTGGATCAGTTGACACTAAGTATTTTCTGCTATATTCTGCGTTGGAAGCATCTACTTGATTTGCTGAACAATTTTGTGTAATATGTGGCAATTGTTCAATTACTTCTGGAATCCATCCTAACGAACTATCCCAGCCTCCTGAAGATTTACTAAATACATTTACTTCTGGATAACTCCAAACCATTGGTATTGCTTGTCTTCCAAATGGTTGCTCAATCTTTTCTCCAACTTTATTCCAAAGACATACTTTTGTCGAACGGGTTGCCAATCTATCAATTGCAAACGCAAGATAGACTCTTAGTGCATTTATATAAGAGGCCTTGTCAAAATCATGATTTTGACTATGTTTTGCATCATTTTCTGCCTCTCTTATAACTTTAGGCAATAATTCAGAAAAAGTCATAAGTGCATTAATTTGGCGATCTGTATATATATCGCCAATTTCTCCATCCCATAAATACGACAATTAGTACACCCCGGATAATATGCAATATCCAAATCTGGATAATCATCTCGTCTAATTACATTAGCTGCATTTATTTGCTCATCATCAGGTTTAATATATACTCTTGATCTTTTTCCTTCTCCAACAACGGCTATTAATTGTGATCCCAATCGATGTTCCATGCCCTGTTGGCGAATATAATTTAGTTCAATTGCTGTTCCACATTTAAGACACGTTCCACCTTTTCTTCCTATAGTTCCTGTATCATTTGAGCATTTCCCACTTTCTATAGAGAATTCAATCGACTCCCCTTTAATATGTGGATGCAAATATTTTTCTTTTCCCTTTTTTGAAGTTAGAACTAAGGACTTTATCAATGGTGCATTGCATTTACATGCAGGATTTGGGCATTTAACTGTTGTTGCCCAAATCCAAGAAATCACATTTACTTTCTCATTTTGTTCTGGAAGGTTCACCTTAGGATACGCATTGCCTATAATTTTATAAACTTCATCACTTAATCTTTTACCATAATAACGTATATCATCAGTTAATCCTTTAAAACCTATATCATCATCATCGTAAAAGTTCATATCCGCTTTGGGATTAATTGCTTTTATATAATGGTATCGTAATTTAAGACACTTCAAGAGACATTTCTTAATGAATCTGATATACTGTAAACACTACAGAAAGAAGGATTATTATTATGTCTCGAACAAGAAGAAATTTCTCTGCCAAATTCA
>ENA-OQAS01000142-OQAS01000142.1-human-gut-metagenome-genome-assembly--contig:-NODE-142-length-37302-cov-2.870477_pt1 | contig 37302 bp, 52 predicted proteins | sample MGYA00242733_ERZ504523 | MGnify/ENA primary metagenome ERZ504523 (study PRJEB26092, sample SAMD00036239) | human gut metagenome | host: Homo sapiens | study: EMG produced TPA metagenomics assembly of...
AGAAAATTCTTAAGGAAAAATGAACTATGGATTAAGGAATCGAGAATGAAGAGAAAACATGAGGAGCTGAATTTTATAAAAAAGTGGGCAAAATACAGGGGACAGATGCACTTTACGGCGTTGCAACTGTAGAATTTTAATGGTATACTGGACATATTGCAGTAGTATGTAAGAGAGTTATACGGAGGAACAAGACAAATGGATTTGGTAACAGTAAGAGAGTTATATAGAAACAGAGAGGAATATCTGGATAAAGAGATTACCGTTGGGGGATGGGTGCGCAGTATCCGTGATTCCAAGGCATTCGGATTTATCGTGGTAAATGATGGATCTTTCTTTGAGACCCTTCAGGTTGTATATCATGATACCATGGACAACTTTGAAGAGATCTCAAAATTAAACGTAGGTGCAGCGATCATTGTAAAAGGAACACTCGTTGCAACACCACAGGCAAAGCAGCCATTTGAGATCCAGGCAACAGAGGTTACAGTAGAAGGTGCGTCTGCACCGGATTACCCGCTTCAGAAAAAGCGCCACAGCTTTGAGTATTTAAGAAGTATCGCACATCTCCGCCCGAGAACTAATACTTTCCAGGCAGTATTCAGAGTTCGTTCCCTGACCGCATATGCGATCCACAAATTTTTTCAGGAGAGAGGATTTGTATATGTACACACACCGCTGATCACAGGAAGTGACTGTGAGGGTGCAGGAGAGATGTTCCAGGTGACAACCATGGATCTGAACAACGTACCGAAGAACGCAGACGGAAGCGTGGACTATTCAAAAGATTTCTTCGGAAAAGAGACAAACCTTACCGTAAGCGGACAGCTGAACGGTGAGACTTACGCGCAGGCATTCCGCAACATTTACACATTCGGACCGACATTCCGTGCAGAGAATTCCAACACCACACGTCATGCCGCAGAGTTCTGGATGATCGAGCCGGAAATCGCATTTGCAGATCTGGAAGATGATATGATCCTTGCAGAGAGCATGCTGAAATATGTCATCCGTTATGTGATGGAAAACGCTCCGGAAGAGATGAATTTCTTCAATTCTTTCGTAGACAAAGGACTGATCGACCGTCTGAACAACGTTGTAAATTCTGATTTCGCAAGAGTTACTTACACAGAAGCAATCGAAATCCTTGAAAAGCACAATGACAAATTTGAATACAAAGTATCATGGGGAGCAGATCTGCAGACAGAGCATGAACGTTATCTGACAGAAGAGATCTACAAACGTCCGGTATTCGTTACCGATTATCCGAAGGAGATCAAAGCTTTTTACATGAAGATGAATGATGATAACAAGACCGTAGCAGCAGTTGACTGTCTGGTTCCTGGAATCGGTGAGATCATCGGAGGAAGCCAGAGAGAGGACGACTACGATAAGCTTGTTGCAAGAATGAAAGAGCTTGGACTTAAGGAAGAAGATTATGGATTCTATCTGGATCTGAGAAAGTACGGATCTACAAGACATGCAGGATTCGGACTTGGATTTGAGAGATGCATCATGTATCTTACAGGAATGTCCAACATTCGTGACGTAATTCCGTTCCCAAGAACTGTGAATAACTGCGAACTGTAAAAAAGAAGAATGAAGAAAAGGGGACCGGGAACTGCATCAAAAGGGTGTGTTTTCCGGTCTGCTGTTTTATAGCGCAAATCTTTCTATATACGGAAAGGAAAAGTGAAATATGAATATTTTAGTTGTAGATGATGAAAAAGAAATTGCGGATGTCGTAGAATTATATCTGCAAAATGAATACCATGTTTTGAAATTTTACACAGGGCAGGAAGCATTGGAATGTATTGAGAAGACAAATGTGGATCTGGCGATCCTGGATGTGATGCTGCCGGATATTGACGGTTTCACGATTCTGAGAAAGATCCGTGAGAAATACACATTTCCGGTGATTATGTTGACCGCGAAGACGGAGTACCGGGACAAGATCACCGGGCTTACGATGGGGGCTGACGACTATATTCCGAAACCATTCAACCGCTGGAGCTGGTAGCGAGAGTGAAAGCACAGATGCGTAGATACACGCAGTACAACGATGGTAAGAAAAGTGATTCTGAGAATATCATTGATTTTGCAGGACTCTTGTTAAATAAAGAATCCCATGAATGCATCTATAATGAGCAGTTTCTTCCGCTGACACCGACGGAATTTGAGATTCTGTGGATTCTTTGTGAGAATCGCGGAAAGGTGATCAGCTCACAAAGATTATTTGAAGAGGTCTGGCATGAAGAGTATCTGAAGAACAGCAACAATACGGTGATGGTACATATCCGGCATCTGCGTGAGAAACTCAGTAAACCGACTGGAAAATCAGATCTTATCAAGACTGTCTGGGGAGTGGGATACAAAATTGAAGAATAATTACAGAAAATTAAAACTGAGCATATTGCTTCAGACGGTTTTTATTACGGCCCTGACGGTGCTGGTTGGCAGATTTATTCTGGAGTATTTTATCGATGGTATTTATAATGACAGCTTTGCCAATGGCTTTTTGCGAATATTGGAAGCTTTTCATGTGAGTGAAGAGACCGCAACATCTTTGTATTGGCAGTGGATCGGCAATAATAAAGTGTTCTTTATGATCCTCGGTTTTTTACTTTTATTTTCGTTGTTTTTTTATGTGGCACTTTCAAAAATGACGCGTTATCTGGAACAGGTAGAAGATGGGATTGAAAATATTATTTCAGCGTCTGACCAGCCAATCCGGCTGATTACGGAGTTAAAACCAATCGAGGATCGTCTCAATGAGATTAAAGAGACATTAAGGAGCCAGGAGGAAGAGGCAGAAAAGCTTGAGCAGAGGAAAAATGATGTCCTGCTTTTTCTGGCACATGATTTAAAAACACCGCTTACTTCTGTGGTGGCGTATCTGAGTATGCTGGATTCTCATCCGGAGATGCCGGCAGAGGAGCGCGCCAAATATACGCAGATATCGCTGGAGAAGGCGAATCGACTGGGGGATCTTTTGAAAGAGTTTTTTGAAAGTATAAAGCTGAATCTGCAGGATATTGAACTGGATAAGGTGGATATTGATCTGACCATGATGCTGGAACAGATTGCAGACGAACTCTATGGGGTACTTCAGGAGAAGATGCTGACCTGCAAGGTGGAAGCAGAGGAAGAGATCCTGATCGAGGGAGATCCGGATAAGCTTGCCAGGGTTTTTGATAATATTCTGCGAAATGCCATAGCATACTGCCGGGAGAAAAGTGTGCTTCTGATCCAGGCTGCCAAGGAGGAGAACCAGGTAAGAATCTGTTTTGAAAATGAAGGAGATACGATACCGGAAGAGAGCCTGAAGAGGATCTTTGATAAATTTTATCGCGCGGATGCGTCGAGATCCAGCAGTACCGGAGGAGCGGGACTGGGGCTTGCCATTGCAAAAGAGATTGTAGAGCTGCACAAGGGACAGATCACTGCCGAGAGCAGTGGGGGAAAGACACGTTTTATCGTGACACTTCCCCTTAAAGGAGGAGTAGAAAGTAATGAAATTCATACACACAGCGGACATTCATCTGGGGGCAGAGCCGGACGCAGGAAGTTCTTACACCGCAAAGCGACCGGAAGAACTGTGGAATAGCTTTGAGCGTCTTTTAAATATCTGTGAAGAAGAACAGACAGATCTTCTTCTGATCGCAGGGGATCTGTTTCACAGACAGCCGCTTTTAAGAGAGCTGAAGGAACTGGATTATTTATTTTCCAGACTGACACATACACAGATCGTGCTGATGGCGGGCAACCATGATTACCTGAAAAGTACGTCCTATTACCGGAATTATAAATGGCAGGGACCGGTGCACATGTTTTTGTCTCAGAAACCTGCCTGTATGGAATTTAAAGAGCTTGGGGTCCGCATATACGGACTCAGCTATGAGGAACGGGAGATCACAGAACCGCTTTATGAGAAAATCCTTCCGGAAAAAAGAGGAATAGCTCCATCCTTCTGGCCCATGGCGGCGATGAAAAGCATATCCCGTTCCGAAAGAACGAATTACTGAAGCTGGGATATGATTATATTGCTCTTGGACACATTCATCTTCCGGCAGAGCTTGCAAAGGACCGGATGTATTACGCAGGATCCCTGGAGCCTACAGATAAAAATGACACCGGGAAGCATGGTTATATCAAAGGGGAGATTAAAAATGGAAGAACCCGGACGGAATTTATTCCTTTTGCATCCAGAGAATATGTGCATATGGAAGTAGAAGCAGGAAACGAGATGACCGGACGGGAAATGAAAGAAAAAATTTCCCTTGCCATACGGGAAAGAGGTGTACAGAACATTTATAAAATCATTCTGCGGGGATTTCGGGATCCGGATATGATCTATGATACCGACCGGATGGATTCCTATGGAAATATTGTCGAAATCCTGGATGAAACAAAGCCGGCATATGATTATGAAAAGTTGAAAAAACAAAATGCAGGAAATCTTCTGGGCTGGTACATAGAAAGTTTTGCAGAAGCAAAGGATGACAGTGTGGAGTCAATCGCATTGGCTGAGGGAGTACAGGCCATGCTGGAGGCAAAGGGGAGCAAATTATGAAGATAACAGAACTGATCCTGAAGAATTTCGGTAAGTTCACGAATAAGCAGATCCTGCTTACGGATGGGATCAATATTATTTACGGAGAAAACGAATCGGGAAAAACAACGCTGCATACCTTTCTGAAGGGAATGCTTTTTGGAATGGAAAGAAAGCGCGGGCGTGCCGCCGCAACAGATACATTCCGTACCTATGAGCCTTGGGAGAATCCAAACTTTTACGCAGGAATCCTGCGGTTTACCTGTGGCGGTCGAAAATTCCTGCTGGAACGAAATTTCGATCGGTATGCGAAAGGCGGCTCTCTGATCTGTGAAGATGATGGAGAAGAATTGTCACTTGAGCATGGGGATCTGGAAGTTCTGTTAGGTGGTATGACAGAAAGTGATTATGAAAATACAGTTTCGATAGGACAGCTCCGGGTACAGATCGGAGAAATACTGGCGGCGGAGCTGAAGAATTATGCGGCAAATTATTATGCAACCGGGAACAGCGAGATTGACCTCGAAGGGGCGCTTGCCCTTTTAAAAGAGCGGAAGAAAGAGCTGGAAAAAGAAGAACGTGAAAAGAGGCAGCTGATCAGCGAAAAGAAAGAGCGGGCAGAGATGGAGGCATCCTATGTCTGGCGGGATCTGCATCAGTTAGAAAATGAAGCGGAACAGCTGAAAAGAAGCTGTGAAGAGAAACGCAGAGAATGGGAAAGCTGGGTAAATGAAGATAAAAAGCGGAAGAAACGGGAAGAGGCAGCAGGATATTTTGCTGGGTGGAGGATTCATCCACTGGAGGCAGTGAGTATGCTGGGGGCATTTTTTGTGACTTTTCTGCTTTTTCATAAGCCGTGGAATTTTCTTGTGGCAATCGTGGTGGCACTGGCTGAAGGGCTGTATGTCTGGAATTGTCTGAAAGATGGAAAGAAGAAAAAGAAAGCCAGATTACAGGAGATAAAAGAACAGGGCATTTCTCTCAAGGCAGATTATGAGAGGCAGAAAGGAAAGCTTGCAAAAGTACAGGAAACCTATCATGAAAAAGAAGTGTTGTATGAAAATCTGCAGGAACGAGTCGGCGAGTTCGATGAGATGAACAGTGAAGAGATAGAGCGATTAAAAAACAAGCAGGGTGTTGAACTTGCTATGGAACAGTTGACCAGACTTGCCGCACAGATGCAGAGCCGGACAAGCGATCTTATGAATACAGAAGTATCTGCAATCATGGAATGCATCACAGATGGAAAATATAACAGACTCTGGGTAGACGAAAATCTGCATGTGCAGCTTATGAGTAATGGGAAAAAGATATCCATGGATCAGGTAAGCCGTGGAACGCTGGAACAGATTTATTTTGCAATCCGGATGGCGGCAACAAAAATTCTCCACGAGGAAGAATGTCCGGTGATCCTGGATGATGCATTCGGCTATTATGATGACAGGAGACTTGTGCAGACCCTTCGTTGGTTGAAAGACAGTAAGCGGCAGGTAGTTATATTTAGTTGCCAGAAGCGGGAGATGGAAATGCTGGAAAAGATGGGATGTGCATATCATAAGGTGATGTTGTAAAGACAAGGAGGAAGATTTTATGATTCGGCTTCAGGATATTGCAGAAATGGCAGGTGTCAGCCGTACTACGGTATCTAATGTTATAAATGGCAATACCAAAAGAGTTTCCCAGAAAACGATTGATAAAATCACGACTATTCTTAAAGAACAGAACTATGTTCCGCATATGGGTTCCGTGATGCTTTCCGGCCATGGTTCCAGAATTATAGGTGTAGTACTCGGATTTTCTTATGCCCATGGTATGCAGTCACTTCAGGATCCATTTGTGGGAGAACTGATCGGAACGATTCAGATGGAAACGGAAGAAAATGGATATTATGTTATGCTTATTGGCGGTGAAAGCATTCAGAATGTAGTGGATATTGCCTCAAAATGGAATGTAGAGGGATTGATTATCCTGGGATACAATGAAGAGCAGTATCGTAATCTTTCGCGCAGATTAAACAAAAAAATGATTCTGATCGATGCTTATCCGGAGGGCGCTTATACCTTCCAGAATGTTGGTATAGATGATTATTCGGGGGGATATCAGATCGGAGAATACCTGTATTCCTGCGGATACAAGAAAGCGTTGTTTGTCGCCGAAACGGAGAAAGACAGTGATTACTATCGGTGGATGGGATTTAAACAGGCGATGGAAAAATCGGGGGGATTCTGCAGTCACTCCCGATATATAATTATTCCGGGCGAAAAAAGATTGCGTCTCAGAAAATACAGAGAACTTCTCCCACGTTTTTTAGAAGCAAAAGCACTTGCGTTTTCCTCAGATTATAATGCGATGGAAGCGATAAATTTCTTTTTTGATGAAGGCATCATGGTTCCGGGTCAGATTTCAGTTACAGGATATGATGACAGTGTCTATGCAAGTATGGTTCGACCGAAACTGACAACGGTTCATCAGGATGTTCCGCAAAAGGCCCATGTAGCGCTAACGCGTCTGCTGAAATTAATTCAGGGAGAGACATTGGACGAATTAAATATAAAAACCCAGTCTATCTGGTAAAGAGGGATTCTGTCAGGGAATGACAGGATCCTTTTTTCGACTTTGCATGTATACAGGTAAGCCGGTGGAATGGAATGGTCTGGTTGTTTTTGTGCAGAATGTATAAAAGCAGGAAATAAACTTTGTTGTCTTTTATGGTTTCGCGAGAAACCTCTTGATTTTGCTAAGATGTATGGGGTATCATGAATAGTGTTGTTACAGGAGCGGTTAAATAATACTAAACAATTATAAACGAGGAGATTTGGCATGGAGAAAAAATGGTGGAAAGAAAGTGTAGTATATCAGATATATCCAAAGAGTTTTAAAGACAGTAACGGTGATGGTGTGGGAGATATCAGAGGAATCATACAGAAACTGGATTACCTCAAAGAACTTGGGGTAAATGTATTGTGGATTTCTCCGATGCTGGAATCACCTCAAGACGATAATGGTTACGATATTTCTGATTACCGCAGAATTTATGAAGAATATGGAACTATGGAGGATTATGAGGAATTGTTGTGTGAAGCACACAAAAGATCCATCAGGATTCTGATGGATCTCGTAGTCAACCATACATCGGATGAACATAACTGGTTTATTGAAAGCCGAAAGTCAAAAGATAATCCATATCGTGATTATTATATCTGGAAAGACCCGGTAAACGGAAAAGAACCTAATAACTGGGGAGGAGCATTCGGCGGTTCTGCATGGGAATATGATCCGCAGACACAGATGTATTATCTGCATCTGTTTTCAAAAAAACAGCCGGATCTCAATTGGGAAAATGAAAAGTACGCCAGGAAGTTTACGATATGATGAAATTCTGGTGTGAAAAAGGAATTGATGGTTTCCGTATGGATGTTATCAGTATGATTTCCAAAGATCAGAGATTTCCGGATGGAGAAATGAATAACGGACTTATGGCGATTTTGGACCATATAGCGTACATGTTCCAAGAGTCCATGAATTTCTTCAGGAAATGAATCATGAAGTCCTTTCAAAATATGATATCATGACAGTTGGTGAAACAGCTGGAGTTACAATTGAAGAAGCACAGAAATATGCGGGTGAAGACAGAAATGAACTGAATATGGTATTCCAATTTGAGCATGTGGAGAGTGGATGCGGAGATTATGGAAAGTGGACAACTCAAAAATATGATTTTAAAGAGTTTAAAAACATCATGATCAAATGGCAGGAGAAACTCCAGGGTAAAGCATGGAACAGTTTGTTTTTAGGTAATCATGATCAACCGAGAAGCGTCAGCCGTTTTGGAAATGACAATCCGGTATACAGAGAAACATCCGCAAAAATGCTGGCTACCTGTATTCACATGATGCAGGGAACGCCATATGTATACCAGGGGGAAGAGCTTGGTATGACAAATGTTTATTTTGACAAACTGGAAGATTACCGTGATATTGAAAGTATTAATTACTTTGAAGAGTTTACGGAATCAGGTCTTATGACTCCGGAACACATGATGAAATGTCTGATGCTGAGAAGCCGTGACAATGCGAGAACTCCGATGCAGTGGGACGACAGTAAACAGGCCGGATTCACAGAGGGCGAGCGTGGATCAAAGTGAATCGAACTACAAGAAGATCAATGCAGCACAGCAGCTTGAAGATCCGGATTCTGTTTTCCACTACTATCAGAAACTGATCCGATTGCGTAAAGAAAAAGACATTATTGTTTATGGTGAATTTGAACCTCTTTACCGTGAGGATGAACAGATTTTGCGTACACAAGAAAACAGGATCAGGAAAAGCTTCTGACTGTCTGCAACTTCAGCGATAAGAATGCAGCAGTAGAAGTGCCGGAAGAATTTAAAGGCGCAGAGTGTCTGATCACAAACCTTGGAAGAAAAGAATTTGAAGGAAAAATTGTTCTGAATCCATATGAAGCATTTGTACTATATTATAAACACTAGGTGATAAAGAAATGATAAGAAAATATAGATATGGAACTCCGTTTGATACGGAGGCATTGACTGAAAAGATTGAAACAACTAAGGGCGTTCTCCCGTATGGAGAGGTCAGTCAGGAGGAAGGATTTGTTTTTACTTATATCATGGATGAAGATGACATTGTCTATGGTCTGGGTGAAGCCAATCGTGGAATCAACAAGAGAGGGTACTGTTATATCAGTAATTGTACAGATGATCCGGTACACACAGAGGACAAGCGTTCTCTGTACGGAGCCCACAACTTCATTGTTGTGAGCGGAAAGAGGACGTTTGGATTGTTTTTCGACTATCCCTCAAAACTGACCTTTGATTATTGGATATGACAGAGAGGATACCCTTAAGGTATCTTGCGAAAATGCTGACTTGGATATCTACGTGCTTGAAGGTGAGAATGCTTATGATATCGTAAAACAGTTCCGCCACGTAATCGGACGCAGCTATATCCCACCGAAGTTTGCCTTTGGTTTCGGACAGAGCCGCTGGGTTATACGACGAAAGAAGATTTCCGTACTGTCGCAAAAGGATATCGGGAGAATCATATTCCGATCGATATGATTTACATGGATATTGACTATATGCAGTCATTCAAAGATTTCACAGTGAGTGAAGAAAATTTTCCGGATTTTCCGGAATTCGTACAGGAAATGAATGACCAGAGTATTCGCCTGATTCCGATCATTGATGCCGGTGTCAAGGTTGAGCCGGGATATGAGATTTACGAGGAAGGTGTCAAAAACAACTATTTCTGCAAGAGAGAAGACGGAAGTGATTTTGTTGCAGCTGTATGGCCGGGAGATACCCATTTTCCGGATATGCTGAATCCGGAAGCCAGAAAATGGTTCGGGGACAAATATCGTTTTCTGATCGAACAGGGAATAGAAGGTTTCTGGAATGATATGAATGAGCCTGCGATCTTTTATTCTTCCGAAGGCCTTGCAGAGGCAAGAGAACTTGCCGGAGAGTTTGCAAAGGATACCGAAGGCAAGACCCATCCCTGGGAAATGCAGGACAAGATGCTCAGTATTGCAAATAATCCGGAAGACTATAAAAGATTTTATCACAATGTGGATGGCAAAAAGATCCGCCATGACAAAGTACATAATCTTTTTGGCTATAATATGACAAGAGCGGCCGGAGAAGCGTTTGAACGCATTGACCCGGAAAAACGTTTTCTGATGTTTTCCAGATCTTCTTACATCGGAATGCATCGTTATGGAGGAATCTGGACCGGAGATAATAAATCCTGGTGGTCACATATCCTTCTTAACCTGAAGATGCTGCCGTCTCTGAACATGTGTGGTTTCCTGTATACAGGTGCTGACCTTGGAGGTTTTGGTGCTGATACAACAAGAGAATTGCTGCTTCGTTTTCTCGCACTTGGTGTATTTACACCACTGATGCGTAATCATTCGGCGACGGGAACAAGAGAGCAGGAGTGTTATCAATTCGAAAATATCGAGGATTTCCGTGCTGTCATTAACACCAGATATCGTCTTGTGCCGTATCTGTACAGCGAGTACATGAAAGCTGCGCTGAGTGATGACATGTATTTTAAGCCGTTAGGGTTTGTTTATCCGGATGACAAGAGAGCAATCCGAGTAGAGGATCAGCTGATGCTCGGAAACGAGATTATGATTGCTCCGGTTTACGAGCAGAACGCAAGAGGCCGTTATGTTTATCTGCCGGAAGAAATGAAATTTGTCAAGTTCCTGCCGGATGGAAGCATTTCGGAAGAGATTCTCGCGAAAGGTATCCATTATGTAGATGTGGCATCAAATGAAGTACCGCTCTTCATTCGAATGGTAAATGTATCCCGGTTGCAGAAGCGGCAGAGTGTGTGAAGGATATTGATACCGAACATCTGCAGCTTATCGGATACGAAAACAGCAGTTATACCATGTATGAGGATGATGGAATCTGCAAAGATTACGATAAAAAAGAGAATTACCGAGTATTCACAAATTAACGTTTAAGAGTAAAAAAATACTGCTTAGATATCAGAAAATGATATTCAAGCAGTATTTTTGTCATATAGCGGAAAAATTTCGCTCGTATAAATTAATCGATCGCTTCCCCTTTTTTATATTTCTCAACTACATTCTGGATACGTTCGCTTGGATCAAGGATGCTGCTGATAGAAGCATCATGGTTCAGTGTATCGATCACCAGTGCGATGTACTTGCTCATGTCGCAGTTGATGTAGTAAGGACGGCTGAGCAGTTCCGGTGTCTGATAGATCAGGTTTGTTGTGAGGATTCCGTTGATCAGTCCTTCTTCGTAAGCCTGGTCGAATTTTTCCATACCGTTTGTGAAAAGTCCGAAGGTTGCAGCAGCGTAGATACGTTTTGCTTTACGCATCTTGAGCTGGCGTGCTACATCGAGGATACTGTCACCTGACGAAATCATATCATCGAGGATGATTACGTCTTTTCCTTCTACGGAAGAGCCAAGGAATTCGTGTGCTACGATCGGGTTACGTCCGTCTACGATGGTTGTGTAGTCACGGCGTTTGTAGAACATACCCATGTCGAGTCCGAGTACGTTGGCAAAGTAGATTGCACGTCCGGTTGCACCTTCATCCGGCTGATTGCCATCATATGGTCAGCATCGATCTGAAGATCCGGTACATGCTTTAAAAGTCCTTTTACGAACTGGTAAGTCGGACGGATCGTCTCAAATCCGTTCAGCGGGATCGCATTCTGGACACGTGGGTCGTGTGCATCGAAAGTGATGATATTGTCAACACCCATGCGGACAAGCTCCTGCAGACCAAGTGCACAGTCCAGTGATTCACGGCCGCTTCTCTTGTGCTGGCGGCTTTCATACAGGAAAGGCATAATGACGTTCAGACGACGTGCTTTTCCTCCTACAGCGGCGATGACACGCTTCAGGTTCTGGAAATGGTCGTCCGGTGACATATGGTTGGTATTGCCGCTGAGCGAATAAGTCAGGCTGTAGTTGCAGACATCGACCATCAGATAAAGGTCTTTTCCACGTACAGACTCATTGATAATACCTTTGGCTTCACCAGATCCAAAACGCGGTACTTTGCGTTGATCAGATAGTTCGGCTTTTCATAGCCGTTGAAAACAAGATTGTCTTTCTGGAAACGAGTCTCTTCCTTTCTCCATTTTACGAGATAGTCATTGACTTTATTTCCCATCTCTTCACAGCCGTCTACAGCAATAATGCCGAGAGAGCCAACTGGAATATTATCCAGAATTCGTTCACTTCGATGTAACATCAGTGTTCCTCCCTGTACATAAGTTTCTTTTGAATGCGGATATCATCACCGGCAAGGCGAAGTATCTTATAATGGTTGCTTATCCGGGAAAATGTACGTTCTGTATAGTTCGTCTTGATTTCCTCCAGAGTAAGATTAGTAGAAATGATCGTGGATTTCCTGTTCAGGATCCGATCATTTAAACACACAAAAAGCTGAGAAACGACAAAGTCTGTATTTCGTTCGGTTCCCAGGTCATCAATGATCAGCAGATCACACTGGTGGATCTGCTCATATAAAAGACAGCTCTCATCATTCCGGGTCAGTGCTTTTTCAAGGAGCGCATCGAAAAATTCAGAGGCAGTCAGGTAAAGAACGGAATGCAGAGAATCCATCACTTCTTTTGCAATGCAGTGACTGAGAAATGTCTTCCCAATACCAGTATTCCCAAAAAGGAGCAGATTACCATGTTCGGTATCAAAATTGTGGATGAAATTCATACATTCCTGATAAGCCCGCGTTGCAAGCTCGCGGGAATTTTGACCGGAAAGCCGGTCTCTATAATTGGATGAATAATAATCAAAATTAAAATGTTCAAAATTTTCCTGTTCGAGAAGCCCTTTTAAGTTGGACTGGGTGTAGAACAGATCAATGATCGCTTTTAAAAAGCAATGGCACTTTTTCGTGCCGACATAGCCGGTATCCTGACAGTCCGGACATTCAAAATGCTGTTCCAGATAGTCTTCCGGGAATCCGGCGTCGGAAAGGAGTCGGCGGCGTCTGTCAGAAAGAGACCGGATCTCTTCCTTCAAAGAAGCGAGGGCAGTGTCATCGCCTGCGAGCAGCTTTTTCGCCTGATCAAGACTGGCAGAAGAAATAGAGGCATCAATCGATGCAAGCTCCGGAACCTTCTGGCAGGCACGCTCGTAGTGAAGATTCGCGAGGTCGCGGCTCTTCGCTCTTTTTTCTTCATATACGCGCATCAGCGCATTGTATTGTGAATTGGTTAACGGCACAGTGTTCCCCTTTCTTAGTTACTGCGTAATAATTCTTTGGTAAGCTCGTCCATATTGTAAGAACGTTCTTCAAAATTACGGAATTTGGAAGGCTGCTGGGCAGAAGGTGTACGGTTTTGCCCCGAAGGAGTTTTCCTCCGGTCTTTTTCCTGCTCAAAGGCAGAATCAAGACGCTCAACATCTGCCAGTGTACGAACGTTGCCCGTCTTCCAGTTTTCGAGAATCTTGTCAGTATATTCAAAACTTGGCTGGTGGATCGCACTGATGGTGCGGTTGCATGCTTCCAGAATGAGATCCAGTTCGAAATTCCCATCCTCCAGCATTTGCGGATATAATCCAGTTCGGCAGATGCAGGTCCCCGCCCTTTGATGCCAAATGCATTCAGGATAGAATAGCAGGTTTTGTTGTAAAATGCAGAGGAATTACGTGCCTGATCGACGGTTGTAATATGTTCATCTGCCCATGAAAGTGCTACTTTCTGAATGTAATGCATGCTCTTATGTCCGTTCTCCACACAGTATTCGATCAGATACTCGATCAGGTCTGCGGAAAAACCAAGGGAATCATAAAAGTAGGTAATCGCATCAACATCGGTACGGGATAAGGTTTTGCCAAGATATTGTTCAGCAATAAAAAGAATCTGCTTTAATTCTCTTCTTGCAGCAAGGGAACGTCTAGATGCAGGAAGATTCTGACCGGCAGCTTTGTCTGAAACAGTGGTATTTCCATCAGACTGCGTGACCGGAGATTTTTCATGAACGGAAGCAGACTGTGCGGAAGGTGTATGGAAAGCCGCTTTGACAGGTGTCTGATGAGTTGGTGCTTTTCCGATACAGATTCCGGCGAGTTCATTTGTTTCGTCATATTCGAGAGAAAGAATTCCTTCTTTTTCCCAGTATTTGAGTGCGCGCAGGATATCGCCTTCGGTATTCTCCAGAAGGTCTGCCATCTGCGGGATATCCGGAAGCTGCTCCGGGATATTCTGATAACGGAGAAGAAGAAGATAGACTTTTACATATTCTCCGTTCGCAGATACCATATAATGATCGATAAAGTCATTCTCCACGATCGTTATGTTATTGTGGGAATGATTGCGCAAAATAAGTGCACTCATAATTTCCGCTTCCTTTCTTTTCTGACTTTGTTCATTATAACATCATCCCAGATTGTAAAAAAGAATTTTCTGACGGAAATTTTTGTTATTACAGATAAAATTTCGCAAATATTGGAGAAAATCAAGCTTTTAACAGGTCTTCCCCAATGGTTACAACATCTCCGGCACCCATTGTGATCAGAAGATCGCCAGGCTGGCAATGGGTGGTGACGAACTCTTCGATGGCTGCAAAGCTTGGCAGATAAGTTGCGTCACATCCATGTTCTTTGACTGCATCTGCAAGCTGTGCAGAAGAGATGCCTAAAGTATCTGTCTCACGCGCTGCATAGATGTCAGCAAGGATTACATGGTCTGCATGTGCGAGTGCTTCAGCAAATTCTGAGAATAATGCTTTTGTACGTGTATAAGTATGTGGCTGGAAAATACACCACAGTTTTTTATGTGGATAATGTGCAGCACTTTTCAGTGTTGCAGCAATCTCTGTCGGATGGTGTGCGTAATCATCAATGATGGTCACTCCGCCGACTTCACCTTTGTATTCAAAACGGCGGTCTGTTCCGTGGAAGGAAGCAAGACCTGTCTGGATCGTCTCCGCAGGAACACCAAGAATATCGGCAACTGCGATTGCCGCAAGTGCGTTATATACGTTGTGCTCACCGCCGACTGCAAGAGCGAGATGTGCAACATTCTGTCCGTCTTTTACGACATCGAAAGAGGCATTGCCCTGTTCGTTATAAGTAATATTGGCTGCACTGTAATCCAGGGAAGCTTCTTTGCCAAAAGTGATAACACGACAGGAAAGATCGGAGGTGATCTCTTCAATTTTATCAATATCTCCGTTGATGACGAGAGTTCCGTTTTCCGGAAGAAGCTTAGCAAAAAGGTGGAAAGAATTACGGATATCGTCCAGGTCTTTAAAAAAGTCCAGATGATCCGCATCCACATTCAGAATAATACCGATTTTCGGGAAAAAGTGCAGGAAACTGTTGGTATATTCGCATGCTTCCGTAATAAAAAGGTCAGGTCCGCCGACACGGATATTGCCTTCGATCGCTTTCAGGATACCGCCGACAGAGATTGTCGGATCCAGGTCTGCTGCAAGAGCAATATGAGAAAGCATAGAGGTTGTGGTTGTCTTACCGTGTGTACCGGATATAGCAACCGGTGTCTTATAGTTAGTCATAAGCTGACCGAGTAATTCTGCTCTGGATAACATCGGAAGATTCTGACGCTTTGCTTCTGCAAATTCTTCGTTGTCTTCGTGGATCGCTGCGGTATAAACTACAAGGTCGATACCGTCTATAATATTGGAAGCTTTCTGACCGTAAAATACGGTTGCACCATTCTGAGACAGATGATCCGTAAGTGCCGATTCTTTGTTGTCGGATCCGGATACTGTGAAGCCTTCTTCAAGAAGGATTTCAGCGAGTCCGCTCATACTGATGCCGCCAATTCCGATGAAATGGATATGGCAAGGCTGATTAAAATCAATTTTATACATAATGACACTTCCTGTTCTGTGAATTTGTTTCATAGTATTTGACTTACGTGCATAATTATATCATAGATAGGCCAAAAAACCAAACCTTTTCTTTTTGTGATATTTCTATAAAAAAGATAGGTAAACAGAAATATTTTTGTAAAATATGTTCACTATATGTATGTAATATGTTATAATGAAAAAACCAGAATTACTGAGAAGGGGTGAAGACATGATAAAAAAGGAAATGATAGCAATGCTATTGGCAGGAGGACAGGGCAGCAGACTTGGCGTCCTGACTGCAAAAGTTGCTAAACCGGCTGTTGCATTTGGCGGCAAATACAGGATCATTGATTTTCCGCTGAGTAACTGTATCAACTCAGGAATCGATACAGTCGGTGTCCTGACCCAGTATCAACCACTCAGGCTTAATACACATATTGGAATTGGTATTCCGTGGGATCTGGACCGGAATATCGGAGGGGTGTCAATTCTTCCGCCGTATGAGAAGAGTACAAGCAGCGAATGGTATACAGGAACGGCGAATGCAATTTATCAGAATCTGGAGTATATGGAGACATTTAATCCGGATTATGTACTGATCTTATCAGGAGATCATATTTACAAGATGGATTACGAGGTCATGTTGGATTTTCACAAGGAGAATCATGCAGATGTGACGATCGCGGCAATGCCGGTTCCGATCGAAGAAGCAAGTCGTTTCGGAATCGTAATTACCGATGAAGACAAGAGAATCACTGAGTTTGAGGAGAAGCCGGCGAATCCGCGGAGCAATCTTGCGTCCATGGGAATTTATATTTTCAGCTGGCCGGTGCTCAAAGAGGCACTGATCAAGATGAAAGATCAGCCGGGATGTGATTTCGGAAAGCATATCATTCCGTACTGTCATGAAAAGAAGCAGAGACTGTTTGCATATGAATATAATGGTTACTGGAAGGATGTCGGTACATTGAGTTCTTACTGGGAAGCTAATATGGAACTGATCGACATTATTCCTGAATTTAATCTTTATGAGGAATTCTGGAAAATTTATACGAATAATTCAATTATACCGCCACAGTATATTTCAAAAGAAGCTGTGATCAACAGAAGCATCATTGGCGACGGAGCTGAGATATACGGCGAGATACATAACTGTGTGATCGGCGCAGGTGTTGTTGTTGGACAAGGCTGCGTGATCCGGGATTCGATTATCATGCAGGATGTTGCGATAGGAAATGACTGTGTGATCGACAAAGCGATCATTGCGGAGAATGTTAAGGTTGGAGATAATGTAACCCTTGGAATCGGCAATGAAGCACCGAACAAGCTCAGGTCTGATATCTACAATTCCGGACTGGTTACGATCGGTGAGAATTCTGTGATTCCGGCAGGAGTACAGATTGGAAAGAATACTGCGATCAGCGGTATTACCGTGAAGGAGGATTATGTACAGGGTGCTCTTGAAAGCGGCGGAGTATTGATAAAGGCGGGTGACAGATCATGAGAGCAGTTGGAATCATTTTAGCAGGCGGTAACAACAACAAGATGCGGGAGCTTACACAGAGGCGTGCAGTGGCAGCGATGCCGATCGCAGGAAGCTACCGGGCAATTGATTTTGCACTCAGCAATATGTCCAATTCGCACATCCAGAAGGTAGCAGTGCTTACTCAGTATAATGCACGTTCACTGAATGAACATCTGAATTCTTCCAAGTGGTGGGATTTCGGACGTAAGCAGGGTGGTCTTTATGTATTTACACCGACGATCACCGCAGACAATGGCTACTGGTATCGTGGAACGGCAGATGCGATCTATCAGAACCTGGATTTCCTGAAGAGGTGCCATGAACCTTATGTGATCATCACATCCGGTGATGCGGTTTACAAGATGGATTATAACAAAGTACTGGAATACCACATTGCCAAGAAAGCAGATATCACTGTGGTATGCCGGGATCTGGATCAGGGCGAGGATGCAACCCGTTTTGGCATCCTGAAGATGAATGAGAATATGCGGATCGAAGATTTTGAGGAAAAACCGATGGTGGCAAATTCCAACACGATTTCCACAGGAATCTATATCATCCGCAGACGTCAGCTGATCGATCTGATCGAGCATTCAGCTGAGGAAGACAGATATGATTTTGTAACGGATATCCTGATCAGATACAAGAATCTGAAAAAGATATACGGTTATAAGATAAAAGACTACTGGAGCAATATTTCCACGGTCGATGCCTATTATAAGACAAACATGGATTTCCTCAAACCGGAAGTCCGGAACTATTTCTTTAAGCAGCTTCCAAGTATTTATTCCAAGGTGACAGATCTGCCTCCGGCAAAATATAATCCGGGTGCGGTCGTTAAGAACAGCCTTGTGGCAAGCGGAAGCATTATCAACGGAACCGTTGAGAATTCGGTTCTGTTTAAAAAAGTGTTTGTTGGAAATAATTGTGTGATCAAAAACTCAATTATTTTAAATGATGTGTATCTTGGGGACAATACTTACATTGAGAACTGTATTGTAGAGAGCAGGGATACGATCCGTGCCAATACACGGCATGTTGGTGAAGATGGCGTGAAAGTAGTAATAGAAAAGAACGAAAGGTACGCATTATAAAAACTGAGGGGGACTTGTAAGAGTCCGGATCAGAAGGCATGCCGGTCAAATAAAGGAAAAGGAGCGGACCGGTATGTGCGTTACTGGAGAAAGGGGCTAGAAAGTTATGCAGATTACAGATGTACGCGTGCGCAAAGTAGCAAAAGAAGGAAAATTAAAGGCAGTAGTATCAATTACAATGGACGAAGAATTTGTTGTTCACGATATTAAAGTCATTGAAGGGGAAAAAGGACTTTTCATTGCAATGCCGAGTAAGAGAGCACTGGATGGGGAATATCGTGATATTGCGCATCCAATCAATTCCGGTACAAGAGACAGAATCCAGAAGATCATTCTGGACAAGTATGCGGAAGTACTGGAAGAGACTGAGACGCGGAAACTGCAGAAATCTAAGTACAGAAAAATACTGAAAACAAAAATCCCGGAGACTGGAAGTAAAACCAGTTCTCCGGGATTTTATATTTTGAGAAATGATATTTCTACGATGGTCAATCGCGCATAAACTGATCGATCACATAGAGAACTCCGTCATCATCATTTGATTTTGTGATAAAATCTGCTTTTTCACGGACCAGTGGCTGTGCATTTTCCATTGCCACTCCAAGACCTGCGGTTTCGATCATAGTCAGGTCGTTGTATCCGTCACCGCAGCAGATCATTCATCAGCAGTCAGACCGATGCTGGTAAGAAGCTTCAGAAGAGAGGCGGCTTTGTCTACATTCTTTGGAACAATTTCGAGGAAAAATGGATCCGAACAGTAAACATCGATATAACCATGGAAATGAGCGGACATTTCCTCTTTAGCAGCAGCGATGCTGTCCGGTTCTCCGGTCAGGAGAAATTTATTGTTTGGAAATGTGGATACTTTCTCGCAGAAATTATCAATTTGTACAATTGGTAAATGGTTGATCCGGGATTCTAATTCGGAATATTTTGTCGGGGTAAATCCGGACAGAAGCTGTCCATCCTCATAAGCCAGAATATCAACCGGGTAGTTGGAAGCGATCCGGTAGATATCCGGGATCACGTCCTGCGGAAGTGTTTTGTTGTAAATGACCTGGCCGGTGCGGCAGTCAGTGATCCGTGCTCCGTTGAAGGACAGGATATAGCTTCCGTAACGTTCCAGATGAAGCTGCCTGGCAAGGGGAACCACGCCGTATGTAGGGCGACCGCTTGCAAGAACAACTTTTTTTCCGGCTTCCTGGATCTCGATCAGAGCCTTTAACGTTGGTGGAGTGATTTCTTTCCTGGAGTTGGTAAGTGTTCCGTCCAGGTCAAGAACAAGTATCTGATATTTCATATCTTACCTCTCTTAAAACTTCATCTGTCTGAGTACATCAATGATCTCAGGAAATTCCATACCGTGGGAAGCTTTGACCAGAATGGTATCATCTTTTTTGACAACATTCCGGATTTTTCCCAGGAAGTCCTGCTTGGTTTTAAAGTAAGTACGGCACTGCTCTTTGCACAGGCTTTTGCACCCTCGTATGCGTGGTGGGAAGTTCTCCGATACAGCAGATCACATCAATGCCGATCTCGGCAGCATGTGCGCCGGTATTGTAGTGAAGTTCATTCTCCTTATCACCAAGCTCATACATATCGCCCATTACAGCTACGGTTCTTCCTGTTGCGGTAGAAGTACATCACAGAGAAGATTCATGGAAACCGGATTAGCGTTGTAGCAATCATCGATGATCAAAAGAGATCCTGTGTCGATCAGATTGGTGCGTCCGGCAATCGTCTTCAGGGAAGAGATCCCGGTCTGATTTCCTCCAGAGTAAGTCCAAGCTTCATGCCGACACATGCTCCGGCGAGAGCATTGTAAACCATGTGATTTCCAGGTACCGGGATATGTACGTTGATTTCACCAAGTGGAAGGTGGAGTACAGCGTCAATTCCGCGAAGTCCCTGACTTACGATTCCGTCTGCATAGGCATCCAGCTGGTCTGAAAGACCGAAGAAAACAGGCTTTTTTCCTTGTACCTCTGCGACTGTGGAAAGTTTGTCGTCATCTCCGTTTAAGATGACAGAAGCATTTGGACGTAGATGATCAAAAACTTCGGTTTTGGCTTTTAAGATTCCGTCGCGGCTTCCGAGATTTTCCATGTGTGCAAGACCGATGTTGGTGATTACACAGATATCCGGCTGGCTGATGGATGCAAGTTCATGCATCTCTCCGAAATGGTCAATTCCCATCTCCAGGACAGCGACTTCATGTTCTTCGGTAAGATTGAAGATGGTAAGCGGAAGTCCGATTCCGTTGTTAAAGTTTCCCTCTGTCTTAAGAACATTGTATTTCCGGGAAAGGACAGAGGCAATCGTCTCTTTGGTGCTGGTCTTGCCAACACTTCCGGTGATGCCGACAACCTTGATGTCAAGCTGCATGCGGTAAAACGCTGCGATATCACGAAGTGCTTTTTCGCAGGATTCTACATGAATGCAGGGACAGGTAAGGGAAGAAGGATCTTCTTCTGTAAGAGTAGCAAGTGCACCCTGTTCCATAACCTGTGGGATAAAGGTGTGGCCGTCTACGCGGGCTCCTTTGAGTGGAACAAAAAGAAATCCCGGTGCGGCTTTCCGGCTGTCGATTGCAACGCCGGTAATCTCTTTTTCAAGAAAACTGCTGTCACCATGGAAGGTTCCATGGCAGGCAGCGGTTATATTTTTTAATGTCATATTTTTCATCGGTAATACCTCTTTTCAAATTGTGACCTAGTCATCAGCACTCATGCGGTCAAGAAGCTGTTTCTTTACTTCATAAAGTCTTGGAGACAGATCGATATACATCTGGTGAGGATTGAAGAGTCGTTTGGATTCATCCCACAGGGTATCTTTTTCCTGACGGCAGTAAGCGGCAATCTCTTTGACAGACGGGGAAGTGTAGACACATTCACCGTTGATGAAGATTGGCTGCATCATTTCGCGGACGGTATAGGTTCCGGCTTTCATCTTTGTCTTTTTCCATGTCTCGCTTGGATCAAAGAGGAGAAGATCTTCCTCCGGATTGATCTCTTCGTCTACAAAGCAGATATAATCAGCTTTCATCTTGCCGGTTTCTTTTTCGTAAATACGGTAAACCGTCTTGTTGCCCGGATTGGTGATCTTTTCTGTGTTCTCAGAAAGTTTGATTTTAGGTTCGAACTCACCATTCTTATTCTGGATGGCAGCGAGCTTATATACACCACCGAATGAAGACAGTCTTTGGAGGTGATCAGATTGGTTCCGACACCCCATGAATCGATCGCTGCGCCCTGCATCTTGAGGTCGTGGATCAGATATTCATCAAGGTCGTGGATGCGCAGATCGTTGCTTCTTCAAAGCCGGCCTCATCCAGCATTTTACGTGCTTTTTTGGACAGGTAGGCAAGATCGCCGCTGTCAAGACGGATACCAAGCTTTCTCGGGCTGATGCCGGCATCTTTCATCTCCTGGAAGACACGGATCGCATTCGGCACACCGGATTTTAAGGTGTCGTAAGTATCGACAAGAAGGGTACATCCTTCAGGATAAAGATCTGCATAGGCTTTAAATGCGGTATATTCATCCGGGAAACTCATGATCCAGCTGTGTGCATGAGTTCCCATAACCGGAACGTCAAAAAGCTTGCCGGTAAGTACGCAGGAGGTTCCCACGCAGCCGGCGATCACGCAGCACGTGCGCCGTATAATCCGGCATCCGGTCCCTGGGCACGGCGAAGCCCGAATTCCATAACACCGGTATCACCGGCAGCGTATACGATACGGGAAGACTTGGTCGCGATCAGACACTGGTGGTTCAGAATGTTCAGGATTGCGGTTTCCACAAGCTGAGCTTCCATGATCGGGGCAACGACTTTGAGGATCGGCTCCTTTGGAAGATCAGGCTTCCTTCCGGAATTGCGTAAATGCTTCCGGTAAGTGATAGCCGCTCAGATACTGAAGAAAATCTTCAGAAAAAATGTGGAGACTGCGAAGGTAATCCACATCATCATAGCTGAAGTTCAGATTTTTCACGTACTCAATAACCTGTTCAAGTCCGGCTGCGATTGCATAACCGGAAGAAAATGGGTTGGAACGGTAAAATACATCAAAAATTACGGTAGGATTGTCCTGCTTATCGTAATAACCCTGCATCATAGTCAGTTCGTATAAGTCTGTAAGTAATGTTAAATTTTTAGAATGCATAATCGTACCTCTTTTCTGTTATAGGTTTAGACCAGACTGGCGTTTTTCTTAATTGTGTCCTGAATAAGATCATGACAATAGATTCCAAGATGTTTTCTTGTCTCTTTATCCAGTTCTTTTGGTAGATTGGTTTGCCGTATTCGATGACGACATGTACTTTTTTTTACACGTGGGAAATGTGCTTCAAAAATGTCAGCAGTATTGTTCATGCTGATCGGAATGATCGCACACCCGGTCTTTTCGGCAATTTTAAGTGCACCGTCACGGAATGGAAGCATAGAAAGCTCTTCGCCATTGTTGCGGGTTCCTTCCGGGAAAATGCAGATGGAAATGCCATTTTTTACATAATCAATTGCCTGAAGGATCGTCTTCAGACCTTCTCTCATATTGTCTCTGTCAAGGAAGAGACAGTACAGATTCTTCATCCATGTGGAAAGAAGCGGAATCTTTTCCATTTCTTTTTTGGCAACATAACCGGTCAGACGCCTGCACCGGCTGTAAGTAAGGAGAATATCAAAATAACTGCGGTGGTTGCCGATAAAGAGTACCGGTTCATCCGGAACATTTTCTTCACCGATCACGGTTGTCGTGACACCGGTCATCTTAAGAATCACTTTAAAGCCCCACTGAACGATGCGCAGAGAACTGATATCTTTGGCTCTGCGATTGAATTTACCAATGATCCATTCCACCAGAAAAACCGGAATGGACAGGATCAGGTAAAGAATTAAAAAGACTGCGATACAGATAAATCGTATCATTACCCCAAAATCCTCTCTTTCATTGTATAAAGTAACATACTTTTCTTCGATTATACTATTCGAGGCATGAAAATACAAGGAAGATAATATGATAATAAAGAGACAAAAAAATGGAAAAGTTTGTGAATAATTATGAGAATAAAATGCCGTGTGACAGGGGTGATCTGGATGCTGATTTTCCTTGGCGGCTGTCAGGTCATGGAAAAGAGGAAGCGGGTGGAGAAATGCTGGAATATTCCATTGTGGATGAGAAAAAGTTCCGGCGGAAATGACCGAACGCATTGCCGGGATGGAAGAAACCCCATTTCAGATCATGTATGTGCAAGGAGACCGGCTGTATGTCGGACAGGGGTATGGGAGACAGGAAATGGAGGGATATGCGATCCGGGTTGATGGCTGTACGGAAGAAAAAGATGTGATCTGTGTACAGACAACACTTCTGGGACCGGGAAGTGACGAGACAGAAAAAGATGGGGAGGAGATGGGAAATATCTGTATGCGGGAAGATGGATTTTCCCAATACCCATATGTTGTCCTGGAAATGGCAAAAAGCGAAAAACCGGTGATATTTGAGTAGGAGGCTGACTATGGAATTGATAAGAAAACAGGTACGCATGAATCAGATGGGCAAAACAGTGACGGATCAGTTATGATCGGTGGGGATTATAATGTACCAGATGCGAAAAGTGACGTGGGAAGAGTGCTTTCCGGTGAGGGAAGTCTGCGGATTGAAGAGACAAGAAGAGTGGAAAATTATCTCCGTGTGACGGGAAAACTGAATTTTAAAGTTTTGTATGTGACAGATTCGGGAGATCCGCGTCCCGGAGCTTTGGAGGGAATGATTCCGTTTGAGGAAATGGTCTACATGGAGGAAGAGAACGGAGAAGGCGAAGACATTGTGCAAGTTCAGCGGGTGGAATGCGGGGTATCACTGATCCATTCGAGAAAGCTTGCGGTAAAAGCGCTTGCGGAAATGACGGTACATACAGAGCAGATCACAGAAAAACAGGTGACACTTGATGTGGATGGGGAAGAGGGAATCTATCTGAAAAAATGTCCGGTGGAGCTGCTGCAGCTGTTTACCGCGAAGAGAGACATTTACAGGATCAAAGAGGAGATTAAGATACCGGGGACCAAAGAGAATATCGGAACGCTCTTGTGGACAGAGGTAAGCTCCCGGAAAATGGATACCAGACTTGTGCAGGATGCTATGCTGATAAATGGAGAATTGCAGATCTTTGTTCTCTATGAATCCCAGGAGGGCAAGACAGACTGGGTGGAGCAGACGGTTCCTTATGAGGGGCGAATCGAGTGTGCCGGCGCAGAAGAAGGTATGTATCATCATGTCTATGACCGGCTGGATGATATCAGTGTGGAAGTGCGGATGGATGAGGACGGTGAGATGCGTGCGCTTGGCATTGAAGCGGCACTTCAGGTTCGTCTTTTTGTCTATGGGGAAGAAAAGCTGGAGCTTTTAGAGGATGCGTATTCCCTTGATAAAAAATGTGTTTTGGAGACAGAAGAAGTTGTTGTTGAGGAGCTTCTGATGCAGAATCATTCAAAAAGTAAGATCACAGAACGATTAAGTCTGCCGGAGCTGAAAGATGAGATCCTCCAGGTGTGCCACAGCAGCGCAGACCTGCAGATAGAAAAAATGGAAGTGCAGGATGGAGGAATTCTGGCAGAGGGGATTCTAAATGTCAGCTTTTTGTATGTAAAGGCAAATGATGAAGTACCATTGGTGTGTGGAAGGGGATGGTTCCGTTCTCGGCAATGCTTGAATGCCGGGAAGGAAGCAGCGATATGAAATATGACGTCACATATGCAGTGGAGCAGCTTGCGGTAGATCTTGCCGGAAATGATGAAGTAGAGATCAAAGCGGTCGTGGCGTTCAGGAGCTTCATGCGAAAAGCGGAAAAAATACAGATGGTGACAGAGGCTGCACTTGTGGATTATGAAAAGAAGAGCGGATGAATCAGCCGGGAATTGTGGGATATATCGTAAAAGACGGAGATGATCTGTGGAGCCTGGCAAAGAAATATTCGACCACAGAAGAAAGCATTCTGCTTAATAATGAATTATTATCAAAAGAATTGAAAACGGGTGATAAAATATTGATTTTTCGGGAGAGTTTGAGTATACTATAGTAATGAAATGATGTATACAAGATACAAAAAAAGGTCGAAAAAATACAATAAGGAGATACACGCATGGATAAACTGGAGTTAAAAGCACTTGGGAAGATCAATCTTGGACTTGATGTGCTGGGGCGGCGGGAGAATGGTTATCACGATGTGCGCATGGTCATGCAGACGCTGTATCTGTACGATAATGTGACGCTGCAAAAGAAGTCGGCCCCAGGTATCGAGATCGATTCAAATCTTTTTTATCTGCCGAATGATGAGGACAATATTGCATGGAAAGCGGCAAAGCTTCTGATCGATGAATTTGATATCAAAGACGGGATCAGAATCCATCTGGACAAGCATATACCGGTTGCAGCGGGAATGGCAGGCGGAAGTTCCAATGCTGCGGCAGTGCTTTACGGAATGAACCAGATGTTCCGGTTGGGACTTTCTCAAAAGAGCTGATGGAAAGAGGCGTGAAGCTTGGGGCGGATGTTCCTTACTGCATTATGCGCGGAACGGTACTAGCAGAAGGAATCGGGGAAAAACTGACGCCGCTTCCTCCGATGCCGAAATGTCAGATTCTGATCGCCAAGCCGCCGATCAGTGTATCGACAAAGATGGTTTATGAAAAGCTGGATTCCTGTGAAATCAAGGAGCATCCAGATATAGATGGTATCCTGGACGGATTGAAGAACCAGGATCTTGAGCAAGTGGCAGTATCCTTGGGTAATGTGCTGGAAAAGGTTACGGTTGAAGCATATCCGGTCATTGCACAGATCAAAGAATGTATGATGGAAGCAGGTGCTCTTGGGGCGATGATGAGTGGAAGCGGTCCGACTGTATTTGGGATTTTCAGGGATCGCAGGACAGCGAAGGAAGCATTTACAAAAGTAAAAGCACAGAATCTGGCAAAACAGATTTATCTTGCAAATGTGCATAACGTCAGGAGGAGATAAGAATGGATATGGATTTTGAAGTAAATATGAATGAATACCTGCCGTTGAGAGATGTTGTGTTCAATACACTTCGGAAGGCAATTTTAAGAGGAGAACTGAAGCCGGGAGAACGGCTGATGGAGATCCAGCTTGCAACAAGCTTGGAGTAAGCCGCACCCCGATCCGTGAAGCAATCCGTAAACTGGAGCTGGAAGGTCTGGTTCTGATGATTCCGCGAAAAGGGGCAGAAGTGGCACAGATCACAGAGAAGAATATGCAGGATGTGCTGGAAGTCAGAAAGGCACTGGAAGAGCTTTCCGTACAGCTTGCGTGTGAACGGATCACGCCGGAGCAGGTTGAAGAAATGAAGATGGCAGCTGAAGATTTCCGTAAAGTCTTAAAGAGTGGTGATGTGACGAAGATCGCTGAAGCAGATGTAAAATTCCATGATATTATCTTTGCCGCAACCAATAACCAGAGACTGATCACGCTGCTGAATAACCTGCGGGAACAGATGTACCGGTTCCGCGTAGAATACCTGAAGCAGAAGGAATGTTATCCACAGCTCCTGGAAGAACATGATAAGCTGATCGCACTGATTTCGGGTGGAGAGGTTGAAGAGGCATGTGAGCTCATGGGATGTCATATTGACAATCAGGCCTCTACAGTATCGGATGTTATCCGGAGAGATCAGGTAGAATATCACAGATAAAAATGTATAGTTTTCCATATGTTGTCAATACTCCTGGTATCAAAGACAGGAGGTACATACGAAAATGAAAAAAATAAAAGCAGTGGTGCTGGTACTGATCATGATTCTGTGTGGTGCGGCATTTGCAAGGGGAATGCAGGTGGAAGCGAAGGCGAATGCAGTGCAGGAAAAGTTATCCGGTGAGGTGTTCCGCTTTCATGTGCTTGCCAACAGTGACAGCAAAGAAGACCAGGAACTTAAGATGAAGGTGAAAGAGGCTGTTGTAGATTATATGTGTGAGAATCTTTCGAATGCAGGGAATGCAGCGGAGGCGAAAGCATGGGCGATCCGCCACAAAGAAGAACTGATCCGGACGGCCAGGGAAGTCTTGCAGGAAGAAGGATGTAACGATCAGATAACAGCTGAGGTCGTGCGGTGTGAATTTCCGGACAAAACTTACGGAGACATCACCTTCCCGGCAGGCTGGTACGATGCACTCCGGATCAAGATCGGCAAGGCACAGGGGCACAACTGGTGGTGTGTTCTTTATCCGAATCTCTGTTTTATGGATTCTGTCCATGCAATTGTTCCAAGGAAGGGAAGGAAGAACTGCGGAATGTGCTGACGGATGAAGAGTATGCGATGATCGTAAAAGGCACACCGGTAAAAATCAAATGGTTTTTCTTGCAATTGACGGAGTAAATGTGTAGAATATACTTCAACGAAGATGGCAGGAAAATTTGTTTCGCCTAAGGCAAAGGAAAGTTTAATGACGGATATACTTGTAAAATTATTTGTAAAAGATTATAAAGATGTAGAAAAGGTGTCTGTCCGTACAGCATATGGAGTGCTGGCAAGCGGAGTAGGCATCTTTTGTAATGTTCTGCTGACGATTGCGAAGATGGTGATAGGAATCCTTCTTCACAGTGTGTCTGTTACTGCAGATGCATTTAACAACTTATCGGATGCAGGTTCTTCGATCATTGGAATGATCGGAGTGAAGATGGCAGAAAAACCGGCAGACAAGGAGCATCCTTTTGGACATGGCAGGCTGGAATACATAGCGGCACTGATCGTATCCTTTCTGGTGATCGAAGTTGGATTTACCTTTTTCAAAAATGCGTTTGCGAAGATCCGGGAGCCGGAACAGTTAAAATTCAGTCTGGTGTCGATCCTGGTCCTGGTGTTGTCCATAGGTGTGAAGCTGTGGCTTGCGATGTTTAACCGGAAACTTGGTGAAAAGATTTCTTCCCAGGTGATGATGGCGACGGCAGCAGATGCACTTGGAGATGTGATCACGACAGCAGCGACGATCCTGTCGGTTGTATTCTGGCGGATCACAGGGATCAATATCGATGGCTTTGTCGGACTTGGTGTTTCACTGGTCGTTATGTGGGCCGGATTTGGGATTGCGAAGGATACGCTTGAGCCGCTGATCGGAATTCCGGCGACATGGGAAGATTATGAGAAGATCAAGCATTTTGTGGAAAAATACGCTGGAATCGAGGGCAGCCATGATCTGGTGATCCATAATTACGGACCGGGAAGAAGTATGGCGATCATTCATGCAGAGGTTCCGAATGATGTCCCGATTGATGTATCCCATGAGATCATTGACCGGATTGAGAGAGAGGCAATGGAACAACTGGGGATCTCGCTGACAATTCATATGGATCCGGTGGAGACTCGTAATGAAGAAGTGCTTCAGGCAAAACATGAGACAGAAAAAGCTGTGGAAGCACTGGATCCGAGATGCAGTATCCATGATTTCCGCATGGTGAATGGAGAAAAACAGATCAATCTCATTTTTGATTTTGTCATTCCGAGAGAGTATTCTGAGGAAAAAGGAAATGAACTGACACTGACTTTGATGGACCGACTGCAGCATCATAACCCAAAGTATCAGTGTGTTATCACATTAGACAGAAGTTATGTGGAAGAACAGAGGTAAAAGAGATGTATACATTTGAAAGCAGAGTACGATTCAGTGAAGCAGACCATACGGAGCTTCTGACATTACCGGGGCTTGTTAATTATTTTCAGGACTGTAGTACTTTTCAGTCTGAGGATATCGGATATGGCGTGGAATCACTGAAAAAAGCGGGCAGGCCTGGATTCTTTCCGCATGGCAGATTGTAGTAAACCGTTATCCGAAACTCGGGGAACATATCCGGGTGTCCACCTGGGCAACGGATTTTACCGGACTTTTCGGACTTCGTAATTTTAAGATGGAGGATGAAGCAGGCGAGATGACAGCCTGGGCCAATTCGGTCTGGGTATATATGGATATGAAAAAAGGAAGACCATGCAGACCGGCGAAAGAAGAGGTCGAGGCTTATCGGCCGAAGCACCACTGGATGTAGAGTTTGCGCCGCGTAAGATCGTGCTTCCAAAAGAACTGGAAGATGGAGAAAGTTTTCCGGTAAGACGTCATCAGATCGACACAAACGAGCATGTCAATAACTGCCAGTATATCCAGATGGCAATTGATGTGGTGCCGGAATGTGAGCGTGCCGGACAGATCCGGGTAGAATATAAAAAATCCGCAGTTATGGGTGATATTATTTATCCAAAGATGGCGGTAGAGGAACAGAGAAAAATAGTGGAACTTTGTGATGCGGAGGGAAATCCGTATGCGGTAGTAGAATTCAAGGAGAAATAAGAGATGGAATTAGGAAAAAAACAGATGCTTACGGTAGTAAAGGTAGTTGATTTCGGAGTATATCTGGGAGATGACAGAGAAAAGGTTCTTCTTCCGAAGAAGCAGGTTCCGGCAGGAATCGAACCGGGCGATCCGATTGAGGTGTTTTTGTATAAGGATTCTTCTGACCGTCTGATCGCAACGGTAAATGAACCGAAGCTTACACTGGGGGAAAGTGCAATCCTGAAGGTAGCGCAGGTTGCAAATTCGGTGCCTTCCTGGACTGGGGACTGGAAAAGGATCTGTTCCTGCCATTTAAGGAGCAGACTTATAAGGTGAAACCGGGGGATGAATGTCTGGTAGGACTTTATATTGATAAGAGCCAGAGACTCTGTGCGACCATGAAGGTATATGAGTATCTGACCAGTGATTCTCCTTATCAGAAGGATGATCAGGTAGAGGGAATCGTTTACGAAGTGAGTGATAATTTCGGGGCTTTCGTTGCAGTGGACGGAAAATATTCTGCGCTTGTGCCAAAGAGAGAAGCACCGAAAAGTCTAAGACCGGGAATGAAGATCCATGCGAGAGTGACAGAAGTAAAACCGGATGGAAAGCTGAATTTAAGTGTCCGTGAGAAAGCATTTATCCAGATGGATAAGGATGCGCTTCTGGTACTGGCGCGTCTGGAAGAAAAGGGCGGAGCCTTCCGTTTAACGATAAAGCAGATGCGGAGGTGATTCGTGCGGAGTTTGATCTGAGCAAGAATGCATTCAAGCGTGCAGTCGGACATCTGTATAAAGAGCGTAAGATCGAGATCCGTAAGGACAGTATTGTTTTGAAATAAACATTGTGATTATGCACAAAAAACAGACTGTGAAATTATTCACAATGCCCAAAACGCTGATTTGTAAAAAAAACCTTGATTTTCAAAAAAAGATTGTATATATTGAGGGTGTAAAAGATAGGAAGAGATAAAAGAAAAGGAGTGTACATCATGAAGGTACAGAATATTACAAACATTGATAAGTTTTTTAAAGTAGTAGACAGCTGCAAAGGAAAAGTAGAACTTGTAACAGGAGAAGGCGACAGACTGAATCTGAAATCTAAACTTTCTCAGTATGTTTCTATGGCAAATATTTTCTCTAACGGAGAGATTCCGGAACTGGAAATCATTGCATACGAAAAAGAAGACATCGATAAACTGGTTAACTTCATGATCAATGGCTAATTTATATAAATACCAGGAATAGTGAGAAGCAGGAATCAAAGTGATTTGGTTCCTGCTTTTTTGTGTATACGATGAGCCAAGTGCAGATTGTGCTTGCACAAGGATCTGCATTTGGCGAATGTACATCATCGAGCTGTTAAGCGAGATGATGTACAAAGTATAAGAATCGAGTAGGAGTCAGCCTACTCGATTATATACGATTTTGGTGTATACAATGATGTGGGATGGTGTACAAAGTATGCGGAGCGGCAGCTCCTTCTGCAAAGCTGCACTATAGCAGCAGATCATCTATCTTCACATAGTCTCCCATCCGGTATGCTTCAATTGCATTTCCATTGATCACATAGAACTTTTCGTTTGCATACACACCGCGGGTTCCAAGGTAAGAATTACCGTTGACTTCCTCCTGCATCTGTACCTGGAAGCCCTGATCTTTATCGTAAGAAAGGATCACATACTGGTTGGCAGATCCGGAAAGCGGAAAGCCGATCAGATTCTTTTCCGGATCAACCAGTGCTGCACGGTAGTCAGAAAAAACATCCGAGTAATAGTACTGATCCAGTGTGTACTTGCTGACTTCCTTCACATCCGAAGGATCACTGATATCAAACATGGAGACTTTTACCCCGTTTGTGACTCCATTTTCATCGGTATCTATACCGATGCCAAGAAGCAGATTATCACTGTAAAAATGCAGGTATTCCGAAAAGCCGGGAATTTTCAGTTTGCCAAGGATCTTCGGATTCTCCGGATCGGAAAAGTCTACGGAGAATAAAGGATCTGTCTGTTCATAAGTTACAAAGTAACCGGTATCGCCCAAAAATCTTGCGGAATAGACCTGTTCATTTTTGGCAAGATCTTCGATCTTACCGATTGTTTTCAAATCTGCATCCAGCACATAGACAGCATTGGACTGTGAAGAGTTTCCGGCATTGTGCGTAACCGTTGTCACCAGTCGCAGCGTATTGTCATACTCATCAATGCTGAAGGAATCGTTCAGATATCCTTTTACTTTGCCCTGGGCAGAGCCGGAAAGTTTTCCTTTATTGTAAGACAGCTTGCGGAGGATCGTCTGATTCTTTGCCGCAAGATTATCTGCGAGGATACTGCTGTTCGTATATTCGTAAATATAAATGTTGTTCTCACTCACATAGATTTCACCATTCTCAGACATGACTGCTTTTTGGTCTGCTGCCTTATCCGGACTGGAAGCGGAAATGGAACTGACAACAAGGTACTGGTCTGCTGCATGGTTCGTTGGGAGATAGATATCCGACTGCTTCAGAAGATTGTCACCGACAAGCGGAACATAGGAAGGATAATCTTTTTTGGTGATCGTATCGTAAATATAATAGTCACTGAATACATACAGGTATCCGTCTTTAAAACGTGAAGTGCGGTAGTAACCACTCTGATCCACGGTTCCGATGGATTTCGGATTGTTGATATCTGTCAGATCATAAGTCTGGATACGGGTACAGCTGCCGCGGTACAACGTCTTGCTGTCAGAATCAACCTGCGTGTTCTGCATGTTGCCAAGGACAAAAAGCTTCTGGTCACTCAAGTAAAATTCGGATGCCTGAAAATTCTCATTCAGCGAAATGCCGGAAACAGCCTTCATCTGATCAGACCGGATATCTACAATGGAAATCTCCTGTGAGTTTGCTTTCAGTGTATAAAGATAATTTCCATCCGTTTTTACAATGTCTGCTTCACCGACACCCTCTGTGCGGACGTGGTATCGGAAAATGAAGTATCCACAGCACGTGTAGAGGCTGTTGCAGAATCCGAAGAGGAGCTGGAGCTATCGGTACGTGCACCATTGTCGGCTGTTTTAGTTGAATACATGACAATTCCGCCGTCGGTTGAACCGGTAACAGATGAAGAATCCAACTCATCCTGATAAGATTGCAGGTATGTGTAGACTTCATCATAATCGGTTGCCGTTTCTAAAGTATTGGAAGAGGCAAGCTTACCGGAGGATGTACCGATTGAAGAACTGCCTTTTGTGGAAGAAGTGCTGAGTCTGAAGAAAGATTCTGCTGGCGGATGTGGGCGCCAATGCCGACAACCAGTACCAGTGCGGCAGCGATAAGTCCTCCGCGCATCCGGTGGCCGCGGGAAAATCCATGCTTTTTCGGGATATGTCCGGAAGCCTGAGTGCTGTTATGCTCTTCCAGCATTTTCATAATCTGATCCGGTGCAAGGCTTTCCGGAACAGGAGTTTTTTCCGTAGATTGTTTTATTTTATCCAGTATTTCTTTTTCGTGATCTGTCATATGAAACACCTCCTATTACTCTTTTATCCTACTCTTTCAGAAGCCAGCTCATCTTTTCGAGGGCACGCTTTCTGCGGGAGCGGACTGTATTCGGGTTCAGCCTTAGCATTTTTCCGATCTCTTTACTGTTGTAACCGCCATAGACGGATAAGCCGATGATCAGCTGATCGTCTTCATCGAGAATAAGAAAAGCACGTTCCACATCTGTGCGGAGTCCGTCACAGTATGTGGCAGAAGCATGATCTTCTTTCAGCTCGGTCTCGGTCCGTTCACGGCTCTTTAACTTCCGGCGGCACACATTTGCCAGAATCTGAAAGATCCAGGAACGGAATGCTTCTTCTTTGCGTAATTTATGTATGTTCTCATAGGCGGAAAGAACGGCTTCACTGACGGCGTCTTCTGCATCCTGCGGATGATGCATCATGCAGAGCGCAAAACGATACAGATCCTGATAAACCGTCTTATATAATTCTTTAAATGCAATTGCATCGATCATAAAGTCCCTCCTCTCAAAATCGGTTCTTTGTATATAAGAGTATAAAAAAGTCGGAAGTGTTGCAAAAAGGGACAGAAAAATTTCCGTCCCTTTGAAATCATATCATTTTCTGAGAAAAATTAACCTTTGTAATAGTTGATCAGACATCCTTTGAGGATGATCTCACGTTCTGCATCCGTCAGATCACCGAGTTTCAGATCGATCTCTTTCAGATCATCGCCTACGACATAAGCCTTGATCGTGGAAGCTTTGTCTTCTACTGCTTTGCGGATATCCGGCACGAAGAGATAGTCACCGTTCCTGAAAGAAAGCTTTGTGTGTTCCTCTTCGGTAATAAACGGAAGCATGCCCCAGTTGATCAGGTTCGAGCGGTAACGTTTGGTTGCGTACTCATTCGCGATATTCGCCCAGCCGCCGAGAACCTTCTGGCAGGAAGCAGCCTGCTCACGGGCAGAACCATCACCAGGTTTGACCGCGAAAATGGTACTTCCGACACCGATATTTCCTTTGCCGACTTCCGGATAAGACTTCTGGATTGCGGCCATCACCGGTTTTAATTCATCCAGTACATCCAGTGGACAAGTACCTGCTTCAATCGCTTTCTGGGCTTTCTGGACCTCTTTCGCGCGTCCTACATAGGCAGGATCCTTTCTGGAAAGTGCAAATTCAGCAAGTCCAAGCGGGTTGGAACGATAAGAAGAAGTCTCGCCGGACGGGATCAGTTCGTCTGTCGTTGTAACCGGATCGTGGATCTCAGATACAACCTTCAGGATCAGATTCTCAGGAAGAGCGCTCATTGCCGGCCAGTCTTTGATGTTCGGTCCGAATTTGATCTCAACCGAAGGATCAGCAACGCCGTGGCTGTCAAATACACGGTTGGCGTAAATTCTGGAATCAAAGTGGTAGGTCGGGTTCTTGTATTCAATATCAAAATCTGTTGCCGGAGTAAGGAAACCTTTGTTCGCAGCAGTTGCGGCAATGGAACGTGCATCCATAAGGGCAACAGATGCGATCTGTCCACTCTGCAGCTTGCTTCCTTCACGGTTCGGGAAGTTACGGGTAGAGTGACGGATGGAAATGCATTGTTTGCCGGAGTGTCCCTGCACCGAAGCACGGTCCGCAGAAGGCTGTCTTCACGATCGTACCGGCTTCCATCAGGTCAGCAACCGCACATTTTCACAAGTTCCATGTAGATCGGTGTACTTGCCGGGTAAACACTGAAGGTAAACTCATCTGATCCGATGTATTTGCCACGGATGATGTCTGCGGCAGCACAGATATTTTCAAAACCGCCGCCGGCACAGCCTGCGATGATACCCTGATCGACATAAAGCTTACCATTTACGATCTTGTCCTGAAGAGAGTAATCCACAGCACCGTCCAGGCTTACCAGCGCGCGCTGCTCTACATCGTGGAGAACATCTGCAAGGTTGGCATTGACATCCTCGATGGTGTAGACATTGGACGGATGGAACGGCATGGCGATCATAGGTTTGATCTCGCTCAAATTGACGTATACAAGACCGTCATAGTAAGCGACTGCGCCAGGCTCCAGTTCCCTGAAGTCATCACTTCTTCCGTGGATATCGTAGAACTCTTTGATCTTGTCATCGGTTCTCCAGATAGAAGAAAGGCAGGTTGTCTCTGTCGTCATAACATCGATTCCGATACGGAAGTCTGCACTTAATTTGCCAACGCCAGGTCCGACAAATTCCATGACCTTGTTATTGACATAGCCATTGCCGAAGGTTGCGCCGATGATCGCAAGGGCAACGTCCTGCGGTCCGACACCTTTCACCGGTTCGCCGTCCAGATAGATTCCGACAACGCCAGGCATCTTGATATCATAAGTCTTGTTCAGAAGCTGTTTTACAAGTTCCGGTCCGCCCTCTCCCATTGCCATGGTACCGAGTGCACCATAACGGGTGTGGCTGTCAGAACCAAGGATCATCTTGCCGCCGCCTGCGAGCATTTCACGGGCAAACTGGTGGATAACGGCCTGATGAGGCGGAACATAGACACCGCCGTATTTCTTCGCACAGGTCAGTCCAAACATGTGGTCATCTTCATTGATCGTACCGCCGACTGCACACAGAGAGTTATGGCAGTTGGTCAGAACATAAGGATCGGGAATTTCTCCAGTCCGGATGCTCTCGCAGTCTGGATGATTCCGACAAAGGTAATGTCGTGCGAAGTCAGCTTGTCAAATTTGATCTGAAGTTGTTGCATATTACCGGAAGTATTATGCGCACTTAAGATTCCGTAAGCCATTGTCTCCTTTGCAGCAGCTTCTTTTGTTGTATCAATACCTGTCTTGCTTTTTACGGCAGCAAGTGCATCGGGTGCATCTGCAATTACCTCAGTACCGTGTAAAAGATAGGCACCGCCTTTGTATAATTTCACCATATCATGTCCTCCTATTTTCTGTTTTCTATGAATTTCATGTGGTCTGCGACCATTAAAGCAATCTTAAATGTCAGGGCGTCCTCAAAGACTCTGACATCCAGCCCGGTCTGCTTCTGGATCTTCTCCAGCCGGTAGACGAGCGTATTCCGGTGGACGAAAAGCTGTCTCGCTGTCTCCGAAATATTCAGGCTGTTTTCAAAAAATTTATCAACTGTGGATAAGGTTTCTTCGTCAAACTGATCAACGGTATTTCCGGCAAATACTTCTTCCAGGAACATCTCGCATAAGGAAACGGGAAGCTGGTGGATCAGCCGTCCGATACCGAGTTCGCGGTAGGATAAAATATTGCGTTCCGGATAGAAGATACGTCCACATCCAGAGCCATGCCAGCTTCTTTGTAAGACTGTGAGACCTCTTTGAGTTCGGGAATGATGGTTCCGAAGGAAAGCCGGACATTGACCATAGCTTCGGTGTTGATCGCATTCACCAGCATATCGGCAGTCGAACGGATCGTATCATAATCATCCGTACTGTCAAGGGACTTGATCAGAATAATATGTCCCTCATCTACGGCAGTAACAAAATCACCGGTTCCCGAGGAATAAATCCCACGGATCATATCCAGGACGATCGTGTCATCCGGATTCTTCGGTTCGATCAGATAGACGACTCTGCGCTGCTCAACTGTAATACCAAGCTTTTTCGCCTGGTTGTAGATATCTACGAGAAGCAGGTTATCCAGGAGCAGGTTCTGGATAAAACGGTTACGGTCAAGACGTTCGCTTCCGGATCTTAAAAGGCTCTCCAGCTGGCAGACACTTAAGCGTCCGCTGGTATGCACATCAATCTCATTATTGTGCTCGATCACGAAAATATAAGTCAGTTCATCATCATCATAAACCGGAAACAGACCATAGCATTCATCCAGGTGCTCCTCCGATACGCCGGTAACCTCCAGCTCTTTTAAAAATGAGCAGATAGCTTTTTTTACTGCAGGCTTCTCCTTACCTACAGCTGCAAGCATCACTCCGTCTGTGTTCCA
>ENA-OQAS01000143-OQAS01000143.1-human-gut-metagenome-genome-assembly--contig:-NODE-143-length-37263-cov-10.441997_pt1 | contig 37263 bp, 56 predicted proteins | sample MGYA00242733_ERZ504523 | MGnify/ENA primary metagenome ERZ504523 (study PRJEB26092, sample SAMD00036239) | human gut metagenome | host: Homo sapiens | study: EMG produced TPA metagenomics assembly of...
GTGTAATCGCATTGCACGCTGCTCCAACTGTCACCCGCGAAGGAACCGGCGTATTTGATGAGCATCATCATTCCAGTGCGGATGATCGTGAAGCCTTTTGCGTTGTACAGGGTTACGGAAAGCTATTGCAGTGCCATCCAACAGCCGTGCGCCGTGGAGTAAGCGGATTTCGGGTCGCCAAGCATCTGCACCTTCCCATCACGCATGACAAGCAGGCTGAAACCGCAGGACGGGAACGATATGATGCTCTGGTCGGCGAGCGGACGGAACGCTTCTGGGATGGTCTCATTCGCCGTCGAGTAGTTCTGCTGTCCACTGCCGTCGAACTTGACGTTGCCGTTGATCGTGACGATGCGTCCGACGCGACATAGAGTGAGTCTGCTGTTCGTGTATGGAGGTTTCCATGGCTGGGTTACGGAATCCCACAGCTGGCTCATCGGAGGCAACTGCTTGACAAGCATGACAGGAGTTCCGGCGGTGATGCCACTGATTGGAATGCGGGCGATCGGAATCCATACGGTGCCGGAATTGTTCAGGATACTACCCGACGGTACCGTGGGGTCAGCCGCCGTGCCACTGGTGGCGGTGCCCTTCAGCACCGCGAGCGCGATCGTTTCGATGTTGTTCGAGTCTCGCGTGTATTTCACGCAGATTAGGTCGTTGCGGTGCCGTCCTGTGACTCCGCTTTCGATGGTGACGGTTTCCGCCGCGGTGACGCGTGCGTATCGTCCTTCGATCACAAGGTTGAGGACCGGGATGAGCGCTTTGTTTGCTGACTGCATGGTCACGGCGGGGAATTTGCCGTCGCCGCCTTGCAGCAGGTAGTTGCCGTTTCCGACCAGTCCGGCCTGCATGGCTCCTTGGTCGCTGGATGTGATGTGCGGAGCGCCGGCCTTGCCGGTGATGAGATTCATGGTCATGGTCATTCCTTCCTATCTGTTGTGTTGTTGAGGTATGCGGCGTAGGCGGCGTCCTGCGTGGCTGCCAGCGCTTTGAACGTCTGCCAGCATGCGGTACAGACGAGCGCGCCCTGTGCGACTCCGTCGACGGTGGTGTGTGTGATGTCGTGCCAGTCGCTGGAGGTGCGTGGGTCACCGTCGGCGAGGTATGCGGAGGCGTGGCATCGGTCGCAGGTGTATCTGGTGATGTTCGTGGTTCGTGCCATTGATGTTCCTTTCTCTTTCAGGCTGTGCGCTGGTAGATGTGTCCCGGAAGCGTCGTGCCGCATTCCTTCCAAGTGCCTCCGTAGGTTGTTCCCGGATTGGCCGCGGAAGTGGTCCAGTAAAGTGAGCCCACGGGGTGGGCGGCGATGAATGCCTGGCTCACGCTCATGCCGTTGTCTCCCTTGTCACCCTTCGGCCCTTTGTGCACGACGTAGCTACCGACGCCTTTGACAGTCACATCGCTACCGTTGATGGCGGTGACCTGCCAGAACCCAAGTTCAAGACCATCTGTGCCTTGATATTGGTCAAAAATGGTGTCTCCGACCTGCAGGTTTCCATTTGGCTGAATACCAGATAGGGCAATTTTTCTCACTTCTCCGCCCGCACCCGAACCGTTGATGTCGCCATTGAATTTCCGTAGGCTCAGTCCTCGTGGCCCAGTGGCTCCCGTTGGACCCTTCGCCCCGGTGGCGCCGGTCGCTCCGGTGGCCCCGGTCGGGCCTTGCGGTCCTTGCACTCCCTGCTTGCCTTGCGGTCCGGTATCGCCCTTGGGGCCTTTGACATTGCCGAGCAGAATCTTCGTCATATGCGCTCCTTACTTTCCGTCATTGATCATGTAGTACAGGTCGCCCGTCGCCGGATCGTAGGAGACGGGAGCCTCTAACACGGTGGCCGTATCCGCGTACACGGCGTACAGGTCTCCGTTCGGGTCGACCTGCAGTGTGAAGAATCCGGAAGTTGGCGCCGTCACGCCGCTGGCACCCTGCGGTCCTGTCGGTCCCTGTGGGCCCTGCAGTCCCTGCGCACCTTGTATTCCCTGCTTGCCTTGCGGCCCGGTGGGGCCTGTTGCTCCGGTAGGTCCGGCAGGGCCGGTGTCGCCTTTCGGACCTTGCGGGCCGGTAGGGCCTCCTTCTCCGGCGGGTCCGACATCGCCTTTATCACCCTTGTCACCTTTCAGCCCTTCAGGACCTTGCGGGCCGGTAGGCCGGCAGCTCCAGTGGCTCCTTTAGGCCCGGTCTCGCCGGTATCGCCCTTCACGCCTTGTGGGCCGACGTCACCTTTTGGACCTTGCGGTCCGGCAGGGCCTTGCGTTCCGATGATGGATTGACGGGAAATCGTCTTTCCCGTGAATAGGCTGCCGGACTGTGAAACGCACTGCCAGACGATGCTGTATTTTCCGCCACCTGACAATGCGGTCGAATATTCGTTGGCGAGTGGTGTTCGGTTCAACCATTCGCTCACGTTCCCCGTGAAAGTGGATCCCACCGGATATTCGCCGACGAGGGATTTCTTCATCACGAGCGCCGGAAGGCCGACGTCGCCTTTAGCTCCCTGAACGCCCTGCGCTCCTTGCTTGCCTTGCGGGCCGGTGGCCCCGGTATCGCCCTTGTCACCTTTGGGGCCTTTGATGTTGCCGATCAATAGTCGCGCCATGTGTCACCTTTCCGGGATGTCCACGTACAGGTTCCCGCTCTCGGAGTCCCAGACGAACGAGGGTGGGTTCGTGTTGTCCGGATAGTTCACGTACAGGTCGCCGTCGCCTTCCATGCTGAGCGTGAAGAAGCCGTTCGAGGGGGCGGATACGCCGCTGTCGCCCTTGTCACCCTTCTCCCCTTGCGGGCCCTGGATGCCTTGGGAACCTTGGATGCCTTGTCTGCCCTGGGGGCCGGTCGCTCCCTGTGGACCCGTGGGACCCTGCGGACCTGTGGAACCCGTCGGGCCTTGCGGTCCCGCCGCGCCGATCGCGCCGGCATCACCCTTATCGCCTTTCTCGCCGCGTATCCCCTGCAGTCCCTGCGGGCCTTCGGGACCGGCGACGCCTTGCGGCCCTCGCTCCCCGATCGCTCCTTTCTCTCCCCGAGGACCGGTGGTCCGGTCGCTCCGGTGGCCCCCTGTGGTCCTGCGTCGCCCTTGTCGCCCTTCTCCCCTTGCGGACCCTGGTCGCCTTTCGGAAGCCCCAAATTCAAGGTTTTGTCGCTGCCGGCGCCCGTAAGCGACGCGCTTGCCTGTGCACCGGGGGCGAGCGTGTCCACCGAACCGATTTTCAGGCCGGTGATGTAGTCGCCTTTCGGCTGTTTACCCGACAATGCGTTGTTGAGCGAGTCGATGTCGTTTCTGGTCACGTCGGCGCTGAACGTCCAGGCGTCGAGTTTGAGGCCGGCTCCAGCGTAGTAGGCGTGGCCACCATCCCCGATGGAGGATTCTCCGCTGTTGCCGCCGGCGCTGGCACCTCCGGATTCGTAGGTGACGGTGAGCACGCCTCCCGAAACCTTGACGATCTTCTTGGAGATCTCGGCAGTGACGACGAGGCCCGTGTTGTTGTCACGACCCGTGACCAGGTCGCCACGTCCGCGTCGATGCCGTCGGGAATGTCCACGTCGATGGTGCTAGTGTTCCGAAGCTCCTGGAATTTCTGCCTGCCCTTGTCCTCGAGCTCGTCGGCTTCGGCGTTGGACAACTCGTATGTGGCGGTGCGTTCGTCAAGGCCTTTGAGGGTCTGCGTGTGGCTGAACGTGCCGTTCGCGTCGGCGTACCAGTGGATGACGGTACGGTCCTTGAGTTCGCCCTTGCCCAGGCAGATGAGATGGTTGATCGGGTGCGCCGCCTGTTTGGCGGTGAAGTCGATGAGGTCCGAGTCGATGCTGTCGCCGATCGTGCGGACGGGCATGGCGCTCATGGATACCTTGTCGCCGTCATTACGCAACCGGAGTTTGAGTCCGCTTGCCCTGAGCATCTTGACCAGACCGCTGTACAGGTCCACGTACCGGTCGAACTGGCAGGTGGTCTTGTGGTCGGCGCTTTCGTCGGTGACGGTGAACAGGCCTTGCAATCCCGCACGGCTGACGAGCGTGCGCATAATGACGGGAATCGTGCCGGACAGGGTGAGGTAATCGTTGTTCCTGTCCGGTTCGATGATCTTCGAGGCGAGCACTCCATGCCAGTCGCGGCCATGCCATGTGACGGTGGACAGGCCTCCGTCCACGTCGACATCCGTGTCGTCGATGATGCCGCCGTACTCGGTGCCGTCGATCATGATGCGGCTCCCCGCCTTGAGCGCGGCGTCTTCGACCTGCAGGTCGAAGTCGTTCTCCCCGCTACCGAACGCGAGGTCGAGCGTGTATGAGGCGTGGCTCGCCACGGGTTTGCCTGTGGCGTCGGTGACGATCAGGTCCATGGCGGTTCGCTCCTTTCCTCGCAGACCGTCAAGTCGAATTGGAATCCTCCCGGCCAGCTGATCGGCTGTGTTCCGCGCGAGCGGTTGGAACACGTACCGGCCGGAATCCTTGCCCGACCCTCGCACGGCCTGCGCGAAGCAGTTTGTGACGAGACCTGTGCCGCTGACCATGGTGACGGTCCTGACATCGCCGGTGCCGTCGATTTCCAGACGCGAGCCGGATGGCACGGTCACGTCGACCTCGTACCGGTTGTTTCCGATGATGACGTACGGTTGCGCGCATGGTCCGAATATCGTGAGCTTGACCGGCTGCGGGATGGACGTGTCGTTGACGATCTCGGCACCCAATGCCATGCCGGCGAAATCATGCGGATAATCATATGGATAGTCAAGGTCGGCGGTTCCGGAATCGTATCGCGGCGTGAAATGCGTCATGGTCGGACGGCGCCACACGCCATCGGCCAGCACGATGGTCAACTGCGTCTCGACCATCGTGGGCGTGATGGATTGCGGTTCGCTTTTCGTGATCCACGCTTTGGCTTCCCATTCGCCGTCGGCCACGAGCGTGCCCGGGTTCCCGGATGCCATGTCGGCGTCCGCGAGGCGGCGCAGTAGGTCGAGCGTGGCCGGAGAATCGTGGATCTTCACGGTGACTGTCGCCTCGCGTGCCTTGCGGGTGATGCCCGTCATGCCACGTGAGGCGAGGCTGTAGTCCCAGACGCGGGCTCGCAGTCCCGTGAGCGTCTCGCCGTACAGCGGCCCCTCGAAGCCGATGCGCTCACCTGTGGCGGCGCACACGTATTCAAGCGATTGCACTTCTCACCTTCCTTGCGAAGTCGCGGTCCCCTATCGTCGGCGTGTATCGGGCGATGATCGATCCGAGGTCGTCGTGCAGCGATTCGACGGCCGCGATGAGTTCCCGCAGATCGCCGTCGCCGGCATTGGCGCCGGTGCCGGCCGTGACGTTCAGCCTGCCGGTCTTCGACCAGTCCACGTCGGAGAGGCTCATCGTGGAGACGAGCGAATCCATGGAACGGCTGACCACATGCGCGGAATCGTCGATGCCCAATGCCATGCCACGTCCGACCATCACGCCGACCTCGTCGCGGAACACACGCGACGGCGAGTGGATGCCCAAAGCGTTCTTGGCCTTGTCCACCAAGCCCGACAACGCGTTGGTGATGCTGGAATACAACGAGCCGACCATTCCTGTGATGCCGTTGATCAATCCCTGGATGATGTTGCGTCCCGCGCTGACGAGCCAGCTTCCCGCGCCGGACACCGCGCTCCGGACGGTTCCGCCGATCCCGCTCACGACGCTCCCGACACGGCCAACCATGTTGCTTACGGTGCCGACGATGCCGCCCCAGACGCTCGACACAATGCTTCCGACGCCATTCCACAACGCGGCCCACACGCTCCGGATTGTCGAGCATGCGGCGGATACCACTCCGCTGACCATGCCGATGCCGGCGGAGACGACGCTTGGATGCCGCCCCACACTGCCGACACGATGCCCTGGATGGCCGACCACGCGGCGCTCCAGTTCCCGTTGACGACCGCGAGCGCCAGTTGATGATGCCTTGGATGACGGCGAGTGCGGTGCTGATGACTGTGGCGATGATGGTCCATGCGCCTTGTACGACGGTGGATATGGTGTTCCAGAGTCCGTTCCAGACCGTGCTGATGATTGTGACGGCGGTTTGGAAGATGGTTTGGATGTTCTGTATTCCTGCTTGCAGGAGTGGTGTGATGGTGGTGATGAATGTTTGGATGCCGATGATGATCGCGGTGAGCGCGGTCATGATGATGGGGCCGATCGTGTTCCAGACGTTTTGGAGGACGGTGGTGATGAGTGTCCATCCGGTTTGCCAGATTTGTTGGATTTGGCTCATGGTCTGGGTGATGAATATGGCGATGGCTTGCAGGATTGGCTGGCATGCGGTGCTGATCTGGTTCCAGATTCCCATGAACCATGTGGCGAAGCTGTTCCAGAGTCGTTTGCCCGTTTCGGTTTGGGTGAAGAACCATGTCAGCGCGGCCACGACCGCGCCGATGGCCACGACAAGCATGCCGATCGGATTCGCATCCAAGGCAGCGCTGAATGCCAGCTGCACGGCGGTAGCAGCCTTGGTCACCGCGCTCCACGCCGATTGAGCTGCCTTGACAATATTGAACGAGCCGGCGAGTTGCTTCAGTGCTCCAGCCGCGCTTCCCGCGTCGGAGATCTTGCCAATCAAATCGAACGTGGCCGTAGCGGTCTTCTCCACACCGGAGGCAGTCGCGGAAATGGCCTTCAGTCCACCGGAAACTGTCTTCAGCCCGGCCGAGACGATATCCCAGCCTTTGACCGCGAGCAATGCAATGGTGATGGCTTTCAACGCGCCGGATACCAGTGCGCCGTTCTGCTGCGCCCACTGTCCGACCGACTGCAGCCAGCCTCCCACCGTCATGAGCACGCCGGTCAAAGTGTTCAACAGTCCGGCGAAGCTCTGCGCCGCGGAACTGGCGGTGCGCGCGCTGTCGTTGAAGCCGAAGGCCTGCGAGACCGCGGCCGCCAATACGGAAACCAGCGAGCCCAATCCGGAGATGACGCCGGTCAGGCTTTCAAGGAACGGCTGCAACGCGCCCGTCTCGATGAACGTGTTGACGAACGTCTTCGCCCATCCCGCCGCGTTCGACAACGCCTGCGCGACCGAAGCGACCACTCCCGCGAGCGCGCCGGCGGTTGTGGAGAACATTGTGGCGGCTTCGCCGCCATTGTTGAGTCCGCCTATGAGTGATGTGATTGCGTTCCAGAGGCCAGTGAGTTGGCTTTTGAGGCTGGCCGTCGCCGAGGCGAGCATCTGGAAGCCGGGGATGTTGGAGATCGTGTCGCCAAGGTTTTTGAGTTTCGCCTGTGTGGCGGGTATCGCGTTCTCGAGACCTTGTTGGAGTGCCGCTCCGACTTTTTGCAGGGTTGGTGTGACGGCTGCGGTGAATGTATCGATGAGTGGGATGGCTTGGTTGAACAGGCGCGTAAGCCGTCGAGGACTGGTGTGGCGGCTGTTTCTCCGAGTCGGCTCAACGCGGCTTTCACGTTGGCCAGGGCGCCGGTGAATGTGGTGCCTGCGGATAGTGCGGCGCCGCCTAGGCCTTCCTGCATGGCGTCGGCGAAGGTTTGGAAGTCGATTTTGCGTCCGAGACCATGTCGGACACTTCGGCGCTGGTCTTGTTCAGATGCTTGCCGAGCATCTGGAGGACTGGGATGCCGCTCGACATGAGCTGGAGCATGTCGTCGCCCTGGAGTTTGCCTCGGGCGGCGACGGAACCGAAGATCATGCCGATGTCAGTGAGGCTTCTGCCGCTGATCTGCGCGGTGTCGGCCACGGTCTTGAGGACCTTGGTGAGCTGGTCGCCTTCCTTGATGCCGGAGGCGGACAGGCTGGCCGCGACGGTCGCGGCGTCGCCCAATCCGAACGCGGTGCCCTTGACGGATGCGAGCGCGTCGTTCATGATTTCGGTGACGCTCGCGCTGTCGTGGCCGAGGCCTTTGAGTTTGGCTTGCGCGTTCTCGATGTTGAGGGCGCGGGTGAAGCCGCCTTTGGCGGCCAATGCGGTGATGCCGCCGGCGAGGGTGGCGATCGCGCCTGTGCCGACCTTGCCGATTTTGCCGAATGCTCCGCCGATCTTCGAGATGAGGGTGCTGGAGCTTTCTTGGAGGCTTGTTGACGGCGTCGCCGATGTCGCCTTCGATGCTTTTGCCGAATCCTTTGCCGGATGGTTCGACGTGGACGTATGCGACGCTATGTCCTGTGCTGCCATCGTGTTTCCTTATTCGTAGGTTGGGATTCCGATGGCGGTCGGAGTCAGAGGTCGTCGTTGATGTGGAAGTAGGCTTTGAGCCGTTCCCTGTCCTCGCGTTGACGGCGGGTGAGGTTGTGCGTCGGGGTTGGCGGGCGGAGCGGGTCGTGCTCGTGGTCGAACCATGGGCGTTTGCGTTGTCCGGACAGCGTCCAGACCGCCTGTTCGGCTCCGTCGGGCGCGTAGACGGCGTTCTGCAACGCCATCCACGAGTGGCTCGTATGGTCCTTGAGGATTTCGCGGGTCAACGCCCAGGCGAGACCCAGTCGGTTCGTGGACGTTGGCCTTCAAGCCATTCGGCGAAGCTACGGGCCTGTAGATCTGCCCGTACGCTCGGATCCAGTCGTAGGCTAACGCCGCGCGGTGGGTGTTCCAGAGGTGGGCGAGGTAAACGCTTTTGGTCCAGTCCGGATTCCTCGGCCCACGCCTTGATGGTCGCGGTGAGGTAGGCCATCGGACGTTTGGTCTTGCGCAGCACGTTCCAGAAGTTCGGCTGCATCGTCTGGAAGTATGCGAGGAACGTGCTCACGCAGGCCATGTTTTCCTCGTCGGACAATGCGGGCTTGCTCTTGACCAGGAGGATGGCCTGGACGAGTTCGATGGGCAGTTCCGCGTTGTTGAGGTTCGGCAGGTCGAGTTTGACGCCGGCGACCTCGAGGTGCACGTCGGGTTTGAGTTCCTCCGCGTCGTCCAGGTCTACGTCCACGACATGGTATTCTTTGTCGCTCATGTTGGCTCCGTTCGTTCGGTGGCGGTTAGTGAAAGGGATCCCGTGCGTCCGACCGCCATCGTCCGCACGGGAAGAATCAATGGACTCACTTGGATGAGTCGGTGACGAGGCCCCATGCGTGGAACTGCTCGCCGTTGTCGCCCTTGAGCATCTTGAACGTCATGCTGAAGTTCATGATCTCGCTGGATTTCAGGCTCACGTCGTCACGGTCGCTCACCTTCGCGTTGGTGCCGTACAGGAGGAACGGACGGTCCTGCTGGTCGAGCGCGACCAGCACGAGGATCCACTCCTTCTTCAATCCGGCGCCCTTGATGCTGATGCCGCCGTCCGTTTCGATGTCCACGTCGAAGTAGGCCGACACCACATCCTTGCGGCCCTCCATGGCGGCGAGCTGCAGGGTCCAGTAGCCCGGATCCGTGTCGGACAGCACGATGTCGCCGTTGTGGGCCTTGTAGTCGGTGCTGTCGCCCGGTTCCGGATGCAGTACGGCGCGTCCTCCGTGGAGTAGCCGATTGGCTTCTTGCTTGCCGGCGGGGTCCAGGCCACTCCGGTCGGAGCCACGAACGTGCTGTCGCCCTTGGGGAACAGGAACAGCGCGTAGTTCTTGATCAGGCGCACGTTGCCTGCGGTGTTGCCGCTGGACACGTACCCGTAGTCGGTCGCGCCCTGCGCGGCGACGGTGGTTTTTTCGTTGTTGTCAGACATTCGTCTGCACCTTTCCGTTCTTCGCGTGTGGCGGCACGTTGTCTTTGGTTGTGTTTCAGTTGACGGTGACCTCGAGCAGGAGCACGCCGTACGCGCACACCAGTCTCTTGTCCTCGTCAGTCATGCGTACCGGCCCGGATTCGAGTGACGCGTCGATGAGCGGCGCGACGTTTCCGAGCCCGATGATCTCCCTCGCGATGTCGGCCCACAGTCGTGCGGCCTTGTCCCAGTCGCCCGTATGGTCCTCTCTCATGCATCGCACGCTCAGCCGCAGCCGCACGTACTGCGAGATTGGGGTGCTCATGCCTTGCATGGAGTCGGCCAGAGTGGCTTCGGTGAAGGGAGGTTCGAGGTCGCTTCGTTCGATGGTGTCGAACGTCACGTCCGGGAACAGTGTCCTCAGTTTGGGCAGGAGCAGGGGTTCCGTGCGCCGGGGAGTGACCGGGATGCTCATACGCGCATCCTTCCGAGCGTGTCCTCTAGCGTGCCGTGCGCCTTCTCCACCGGTGCCGGGCAGATGATCGCCACGCCGCTGCGGTTCGCGCCGTTATGGTCGCGCACCATGCAGCGGCTGTCGGTGACGGCCTCGTTGGCCGAGTCACGCATGCGCGAGCGCAGCGTCTCGTTCTTCAGCACCTGTTGGCTGAATGCCTTGCGGTTGAATACGAATCTACATCGTTTGGCCATGCTTATCCTTTCCGTTCGCCTACGGTGATGACGTCGCCGATGTGGCGTCCGTGGATGTTGTTCCACACTTGCGGTTTGCCTTTGACGGGCAGGAGGATGCCTCTGACTTTGATCAGGTCGGTGGTTTGGATGCCTGTCGGCTGGCTGCCGCGGATACGGATCGTGTATTCGATGGTTTGTGGATTGGCGTTTTCCTCGGTCTGGTCGGTGGTGGAGTTTGGTTCGACCAGCGCCTGGAATGTGCCGACGGGGACGGGCTTGCCTTGGATGGGGTTGCCGTCCGTGTCGGTGGTGGGCTGGCCGCGCCAGATTTCGATGGTTTCCACTAGGACGTCTCCCCCGTTGCCATGTCGACGCTGAACGCGCGTTGCGCGTTGATGCCGAGGATGCGTTTCTCGTCGTCGCGCAGCCAGAGGTCGCCGGTGGGCGCTCCGAAACTGTATTGTTCGCTGAAGCTGCCGGTGGTCTGGTTCATCTGCGTGATGCCGCCGGGAATGTCGTACGGGTCGGCCTGCATGATCCTGCGGACGATGTCGCAGGTGATCTTCGTCAACAGTCGTGGCCGTTCGTCGAGGAGCCGCCGCCAGTTCGGGGAGCGTTCCTTGATGTAGTCGGTCACGTCCGCGAGATGCGTGTCGGCTTTCTGACGTTCCTCGTCGGTGAGCTTGTGCCACCTCCGTTCGAGATCGTCGGAGGTGGCGAACATGTCCGGTTCGTCCGTCATGGTCACTTCTTGTCCGGCAGCTTGATCACCCCGGAGGCCGCGAGGCCGGTGATAGTGTCATCGAACTGTTTCGCCAAAGTATTGAAAGCCGTGACGAGCTTGTCGAATTCATCCTTGGTCGGAGCGGCTGCGGCGGCCTTGACGATGTTGCCGTCAACGTTGCCAATCGTCTGTTTGGGCGCGAACTGCTTGATGCCGCCGAGGGTGTCCTTGCCGGCCTCCGGCAGTTCGTAGGCACCGGAACCGGCGGAGAAGGCGGTGCCGTCAGTGTTGACAAGCCGCACCTGCGCGTCCAACGGGCCGACAGTGTGCTTTTCCTCGCCTGCGGGGTTGATCACAAGCGTCTGGATGGGAAAACTCATAGTTCACCTCACTTGGTTTTGAGTACCGCGAATGCGTGCGGGTCGATGACGGCGAACGCGTACATCGCCTCGGTGCGGTATGCGATCTGGTTGTGGGCCTTCAGGTCCACGCCGGTCTGGTCCGGATCGCCGTAGGCGATAATCTCGCTGGTCAGGTCGCGGACCATGCCCCACTTGATGAGGCTGAAGTCTCCCATGAACGCGAGCACCTTCGTCGGGGTCGAGGCCAGTCGCCCGTTGACGGTGCCGGAGGTCGCGGCGGTGATGCCGTCCAAGCTGCCGGCCTGCAGGTTCAGCGGGATCTCCGGGTAGAAGCGCATGCCGGTGGAGGGCACGCGCAGCTTGCGCAGACGGGACGCCCACGTCTTGGACAATGCCACGCCGTTGATGTCGTAGGAGTCGTTCAGCGCGTCGGCCAAGGCATCCACGTTGCTGATGTCGTCATCGCCGGCGGTCACCTGCACGGCGGACGTGCTCAACGGGTTGAATCCGGAAAGCGCGGTGCCAGCCTTCGGTTGATCGCATGGTAGATCACGTAGTCGAGCGCACGACCCAAAGCGGCTGCCTGATCCGCTTGGATGCTGCGGATGATCTGCAGCTGGTTGTCCTCGTCCGCCCACTGGAGTTCGCTGGTGACGCGGGTGGTGGTCTGCACTTTGAAGCGTTTCGCCACGACGGAATCCACGGTCTGCTCGTAGCTGCCCTTGACGGCGCCCTCGGCCACGACCTCGGCTTCGCTCTTGCCGTCGAACACGAGGTAGTCGGCGTCGGAGAAGATCTGCGGCGTGCTGGGGCTCAGGGACGCGATGGTGCTGGTGTCCTTGGCCTTGTTCACGATTTCGGTGGCCACGCTCACGGGGAGCTTGATCTGGTCTGTTTTCATCGCCATGATGGCTTGTCCTTTCGGTCGGTTGGGTTATCTGCCGAGGAGCTGGTGGATGTACGAGAGCTCTTCGGCGTCCTTGCTGTTGTTCTGATGTGACGGAGAGCCCGTCTGGTTCCTCACCTGCGGCGGCTTGGATGCCGGATGCAGTGCCGCTTGCAGGAGGTCCGCGTGCGCTTCGAGCTCGTCCTTGGTGCTTCCGCGGAGCAGTTCGGCCGGGACGCCCTTGTCTTTGGCGACTTCGGACACCCATTCGGCGTGCTGCTTCTCGGCAGCGGCATCGTCGATCTGCTTGCGCAGGGCGGCGTTCGATTCCTTGAGCTTGTCGAGCTCGCTCTTGCCCGCGTTCTCCATCTCGTCGAGTCTCATGGCCTTGGATTTGAGCTCGTCGTAGTCCTTGTACTTGCCGCGCTCCTTGGCCAGTCTTCTCTCGACGATCTGGTCGACCTGCTCCTGGGTGAACGATTTCGGTTCGGGCTCGTTGCCTTCACCGGAACCGCCTTCGCCGGAACCGCCGTCGATGAGACGGATACGGGCCGGGAATCGGAATCTGTTGAACATGTCGTGCTCCTTCTTGCTGTTTCCCGTGGATTCGAGTTCGACCGCGCCACGGTGCGCTGTATGGTCCTCCCACGCGATGCGGCGCATGGTCGCCGCGGCCGGAGGGCCGGTTGAGTGGTGGATGCGGGATTCGCACCCGCGTGGCAAAATGCGCCCGATTTACAGTCGGTCCGTTCGTCTGCTCCGGCAATCCACCAAAAGGTGATAGAATGGATATGTAAGCGCCCTTGTTACCGCCCTTTTTGGTAGTTTCAGCGGCGCTTACTTGATTCTCAGCAACTGTCCTTTTTTGTTCAGGATGTATACGATCCCATTCTTGAAACGATGACTTTTCATGATGTTTCCGATGAGTTCCTCATCGCTCATGTTGTCGTTTTCGGAATTGTCGATGATCAGCCGTCTGCAATCCGGCTTTTTTGACGCGCTGCCCATATATCCGTCGATAGTGCGGAATTTGTCTGCTGATTGAGGCGTCTTGAGCTCGATGCCGCCTTCCAAATCAGACAAGCCGATCAGGAGCATACGCCCAGTGTCTGGATCCTTCGCTTCACGATGGTCGATCTGAAAGGCCGGGACGATTCCATGTCTGCGCAGTCTCTGGGCCGTTCGTATCTCCTGCGGTCTTGCCTTCTCGGTTTCCTCACGCATCCCATCACTTGGGAAGCTGATCAGTGGCTCTGCGCCGCTGTGGAGCCATTCTCGGTCGCGCCAGCGCATCTCGGCGAGTATCTGGTTGCGTTTCCAGTTGCCGAACTTCTGGTCCGGCGAACTGCGGGTTCTCAGGTATTCGTCGTGGGTAAGACGATGCTCGATGGCCGTCTTGCATTGTTCCCAGCGTTCACTCATGCCGTCGGGGTCGAAGCCTTTGAGCTTCTGCCTTCCCCAGCTGCTGATGACATCACAGTGACAGTGGCCATTGTGGAAGGTGGGGCCGAAGTCGGCCGTCTCTTCACTGAGGTATTCGAAGCCACGGGTGGCGAGCATGACGCAGAACGCGCATGGATCGCTGCCTCGTGGCACGCGCGCCCATTTTGGTTTTGTGGGGTCGGCATGCATGTCACGCATGGTCATAAGCCTGGCGGATGTGCTGACCATGTCACCAATGAGCTGCTGCCAGTCATCGATGGTCTTCAACTCCGGCCACAGACTGTCCACGCTCAATCCGGCATTGCTGCGTCCGGCGACGAGGTCGGAGTAGTTGAGACCATTCCAGTCAGTTCCGGAGAAACCGCCGTTCATGCGGTAGAGGACTTCGCTTGGATCAAGCAAATCCGGGTGTTCGAACTCCGGCAGATCCACTCCTGACTGCTCGGCCCATATAGCGCGTAGCTGGCTGAAATAATCGTCAGCCAGCTGCGCGGACTGTCTCGAGTAGTCCTCGACCACATCGCGCATGAACAACGGGTTGGAGCGGTACTGCGCCTCGATAGCGTCAGCCGCTTCGTCTGCCAATGCATCAAGGTCGGCGACGTATCCCGCATAGGCTTGGTCAAGCAGCCGTTGAAGATCTCTCCTGTTCGTCTCCGGTATGTTCAGGCTGTTGAGTTCCATCCTGAACCTCCTCGCCGCCGGCCGATGCCAGGCGAGCCTTTAGCTGATCGATCTGTTCCTTAGCGCGCTGGCGTTGCTGGTCGGCGCGTAAGCGGGTGATTTCCTCACGGCTCAGGCCGAGTCGTTCGAGTCCGACGTCGGAGTCGGCGTAGCCGGTGACCTTGTCGGCGATCTTCGTGAACGCGTCGGCGCGCGCCGCGTCGGAGATCTCCTTCGTGGGGGCCCATACCGGGTGTACGTCGCGCATGGAGTCGGGTATCGAGTTCGTGCCTTCGCGCAGTGCCACGGCGATGCCCATGGCGCGTTTGAGTTCGCGTCCGAAGGCCACGTTCTGCTTGTCGGCGATGCGGGTCAGGCGTCGTTCCGCTGATGCCATCGCCTCGGCACTGGTCGGATTGTCCAGTGTGATGCCCAGGTAGTCGACCGGCACGCGGGTCTGCGAGGCGACGAGCATGGCCATGGTCTTGAGCATGTCCGAATGGGGTGCCATGGACGCCTGCTGCACCTGCTGTAGTTGGGGCAGGTTGCCGTCCTCGTCGGCGCTGATGGCGTTGATCGCCTGGATGAGGCTCTTCCACGTGTTGCTGCTGAACGCGTCCTTGTTCGCGCCGATGAACCAGAGTTTGGGAACGGAGTAGAATTCGGCCGATGCCTCCATGCGGACCATGGTGCGGAATCCGGCGTCCACGAGGCTCATGAGCGAACGGCTGATGCGGCTGTGGCCGAACGGGCGGTCCATCTGCCTGTCGTAGGCGAGCGCGACGACCGTCGGCTGGTCGAAGTTCGTTTCGATTTTCTCCGCGCGCCATGGCAGTGGGCGCCCTGAGCATTCGTAGACCTTGCCGGGGAGCCATACGTTGAACGAGCAGATCCGTCCGTCCTTGTCATCCTCGGTGATGGTCAGCGCGGCGGCCAGGCGGTGGTTGCGCCTGTCCCAGATTCCCGCGGACCAGTCGGCGGAACGGGGGATCATGCTGATTCGTTCCGGATCCTCCGGGTCTGCGGCGATGGTCAGGAAGCTGCATGAGTGCTTGTATGAGGATACGATCAGTTCGGACGTGGTGACATCCAGCTGGTTGTCCTCGAACAGGTCGTTGATGCCCATCGTGTCGTCGCCGGAGATGCTGAATCCTTCCAGGTCGCTCAGGTCGCTCAACGATCGGACGGCCAGTTCGGGCCATCCGATCATCGCCTCGACCTTGTTCTTGATCTGGTCGGGGATGGAGATGCCGAAGTCCTTGAACCGTTCCTTGCAGTCGTAGTAGGCTCCGCGGATCAGGTTGCGCGGGTATTTCTCGCGCCAGACGCGCAGCAGTTCGTGGATGATAGGCATGTCCTCGTCGTCGATACCGAGGATGGTGCCGACGTTGCCGCTCGCTGTGTCGAGGTAGCTGCTGCCGGTGAATTTTGGCGCTGTGCTGATTGTGGTGCCGTCGGCCATGTAGAACACCATCAGACCATCACCTCCTGTCGCCTTCCGGGATGCCGCTTCGTGGTGAACGCGCCGTACAGGGCGAGCGTGGTTGATACGAGCGGCGTTATGTCGATATCCGAGCCGAGTTTGTTCCAGGCGATCGCGCCGGACTGCCCCAACGGCCGCGTGGTCGCGCCCTTGACGGCGGCGGCCAGCTGCGGCTGGTATTCGTCCCGCGGTGCTGAGCGTTCCGGCCTTGAGCATGTCGAGGAACCGTCCGCATGCGCGGCCCATCTCCTGCATGTTCGTGACCGTGACCTTCACGTGCGCCTTCTTCAGTTCGGGCAGCAGGCTCATGGCGGGCGACTGCGCGTCGATGACCACGCTTGCGGTCTTCGGCCAGCGTTCGGCGAGCCAGTCAACGGCCCACATGGTTCCCGCCTGGCGCGCGTCCTTGATGTTCGCCATCTGGATGACGGCCGACCCGTCCTCGTACCGCAATGCGGCGCCGATGGTCAGCACGCTCCTGTCGGGCGGCATGTCGAGGCCGAAGCTCACCGTGCCGCCTTCGGGCACGTCATCGACGGCCGCGGCCTTCCACTGGTCGGGGTCGATGGCGTATGCGGTGACAGTCTCATCCCAGATGCCGAGCGCCTCACGGCGGAACGAATCGTCGGACAGGTTGTTGCGCATGCGTATGATTGCCTGTTCACTGGTACGTCTCGGATAGCTGGGATTCGCTTTAGCCACTGTTCGCGGTCGTCCGGATCCGCGTCCTTGTCGGCGGCAAGCTCCACGTAGAGGAGGTTCCCGTCATGGTTCAGCGCGTGCATGCGCTTCTCCGTGAACGCCTCGCACTGGTCTCCTGGCTTGGGTGGATTGCCCATGTACACGACCAACGGGTTCGGGCTCGTGTTCAGGACGGGGATCATGTTGTCCATCGCGCGCACGGTGAGGATCTGCGCCTCGTCGAAAACGGCCACGTCCACGCTGTGCAGGCCTCGGCCGAAACCGTTCTCTCGGGCGCCGAACATGATGCGGCTGCCGGACGTGAACGTGATCTCCTGCTGGCCGTTCGCCCTGCGGATGCGTTCCACGTACCTGCCGAGCATCGGGTTGTGTTCCATCTCGCACATGTCCGCGAACGTCTCGTCGCTGGTGCGCGTGTGGTGGGCGGTCCAGATGGCCTTCAGGTTCGGCGTGAGTATCGCCTTGAGGAACAACGCGGTGCCGACGGTGAAGGTCTTGCCGATCTGCCTGCAGCTGGACAGCACGGCGCCGTCCGCGCCACACGCGTACTTGCCTTCCGTGTTCTTGGCGAACAGAAGCCACAAGAAACCCTGCTGCCACAAGTCGAAACGGATGCCGGCCTTGCGCGCGGCTTTGTTGATTCGCGTGAACTCGCTGCCGACGATGCCTTCCGGCTGGCGGAGGACCTTGGCGATTTCAGACAATCGACGCTCCGACATCGTCCGTCACCTCGTCTTCCTCATCGTCCAGCAGGTCGGTCAGACCTCCGCCTTGGAGTGATTCGATGCGTTCGCATACATCGATGAGCTGGCGGCTGATCGCGGGTAGTGCGTTTGCCGGTGTGGACGTGTTGTCCATAGCCTTCTGCAGTCGGTCGCGGTTGGCGCGCAGCATGTCCAGCATGCTGCCGTCCATCATTCTCTCGAAACTCCGCTGGTCGAGGTCCTGCTCCGGCTTCTGTTTCGTTTCCACGACTTTGACGGGTGGCTTACTGTTCCAGTCCTGTGCGGGCCTGTTCTTTTTCCGACGATAATCGGCTTTCTGACGGCAGGATTTGGAGCAGTACCGTTGCGGCCGCCCGTGGCCGGAAGGCCGGAATTCCTTGCCGCAGAGTTCGCACTTCATGGCGTCCACCTCCGCTTTCCGACCTTTCGTCGTTTCCCCTGTTTCCGACGTTTGAATTCCGGGGGAAATATCGGCACTGCACCCGAGGCGACCGGGAGGGGGTGTACCCGGGTCCCCGCCCTGGTATCGGAGTCAGATGCCGAACGTTTTGAACGGCATCGAGCTTGCTTTCACTTCCTGTCTGCCAGCCAGCAGCGCTCGTGCGTGTTCGTCTGTCTTGTCGCTCTTCATCCTGTTGCATCTGCGGTGCGTGAGCCTGCAGTTCGTGAAGCTGTATGGATCACCGCCGCGTGAGACTGGTATGAGCTCGTCGACTTCGGCGCTCATCGGATGTGGTGTCTTCAATGTCTTGTCGACCGGCTTGCCGCAGATGGCGCACACGTCGTATGCGGCAAGCACTCTTGCCCTGAGCTGTCTGCGCCGCCAGCCGTTGCTGACGCGCTCGTTGCGCCGCTTGCTCATGTGGCCCCCACGTGTATGGGACCCGGGGTGCCGTGGATTTGCCGACGATTATCTCCGCTGTTGGCCTGCTGGAATGCCGATATAGGGGCTCCCGTATATGGACACTCCCGTGTCTTGTAGGGGCTCCCCATCATCTGCGAATGCCCCTCCCGGATTGTCAATACCCCTACCCCGGGTTTGTTTCATGGGTGCCTTCGGCGGATTCGAACCCGCGTCCACACGCGGCCACAAGGAAGAGAATCCAATAAAGACTCGCGGCCGGTACGATCTACCACTGATTCCTACGAAGGCATGGACAGGCGGATTTGAGCATCACCGCATCACGGAAGCACGGGATTGGCTTGCCTGCACATTGGGGTATGTCCACTCTGACGGGAGTGGGCGGAGCGTGTCCGATATGCCGTTCGGACAGGACGGGACTGCAACCCAGGGAGTTAGGAGAATCCATGGCGGATATGAAAAGGTTCAAACCAAGTCACCTCGGTTTGAACCCTCTAATCCACTGACAATTCTGCGTTGCACTTTCGATTTTGTCAAATCGAATCGCGGCGCAGCACCTGCCGATGCACGTCCGAAAGCCTGTACAATGGCCGTCCCTTATCGTTCTCACCGGCCGGCTGAAGCCTGCCACGCTTACGCCACGAGCGAATCGTATTCGCATTGCACTGGAACCCGCATTCGCGCAGCAGCTCAGCACACTCCCCGCCGTGAACGCCTGCCCGATTCGATGCACTCCCGCAGGAAACCCAATCGCACATCGACCACGCGATAAGCGTTGCCGCACACCGGACAATCAAGCTCACCGCGCCGACCTCCGCACTCAGCTCCACTCCACACAAGGATTCAGGCACCTGCCGATGCCGTGCCTGGATGGTGGCACGTCGATGATGGCCAGCGTCTTGCGCGCCAACCGCTCCCAGTCATGCCAGATCAAACCGATGTCCGGCAGTCGGTTCAACCGCTGGCATGACCAGCATGCCTTGAGCATGTCGACGATGGACGGGACCGCGATGCTTGTGGCCCATGGCATGGCCGGCGGCGCATACAATCGACACCACAACGCCGTCACCGCATCCTCAATCTCCTGCAGATGGTCAACGACCGAGAGTCTGATCGGCGTGGGCGCGGACGGCAGGTTGACACGTCCAGGCTGGTGGCCTCCGTAATGCGCCGTCGAATCCAGAAACTCGCGCAAGGCATGGATCCAGATGGGATAGTCGTGGATCCATCCCCTCAAAGTGTTCTCGCACTTGTCGCACATCGTGGCTTGAATACGGCACTCCCCGCCGCACACTTGGCACATGCCGGCGAGCGCTGGATTGTTTTGGTTGGTTTGTGTTGGTTGGGATTCGTTGGCTGGTTCGTTCATTTGTTCGATTCCCTCCGGCGGTGTAGTCTGGTTTGTGGTGATGCCAGGAGCCCGGCCGGAAGGTCGGGTTTCTTGTTACTCGTGGTGTTGTTGGATGATCGCTTTGATTTCCTCTTTGGAGACTTGCGGAACCAGTGGCGTGATTTCGTCGAGGCTGTATCCGGCCTGATGCTATTTGACGATCATGTCTATGAGGACTTTCTTCACTTTCATTTCGTTTCCTTCTTGTTTTTTACGCATTCCGGGCAGAGGCTCTTCTTGAAATCGTCTGCATTTACCTGCCATCCCTCGTATTCGAGCCGATGCAGCGGTCCGACATCCCACTTGCGGCATTCGCGGCATGCGAGATGGCGATGGTTCGGACAGAGGCTGTCGCATGGATAATCTCGGTCGATGTGCCACCCATCGGCTTCCAGTTCGTCCGGCGCTCCACTGTCGGTGATGTCGCAGTCATGGCATTCGACGTGCCAGTGGAGCGGGCAGTAGTGCCTGCCTTGGAGCTCGTCGCATTGCCAGCCGTGGTCGGCGGCCTCGTTGTCGGCGTCCTCGTAGGTCGCGTCATAGACGGAAAGGCTTGTGTGGCACTCGTCGCAGACGACGAACAGCTCATGGATTTCCCGGTAGCTCATCTTGCCGGCTCCTTGTCCGTGCCGCTCACATGGCTCCAGTCGCAGGACAGGCCGCCCTGCTTGTAGTCCGAGTAGACGACGCAGTCCACTTGCCTCGTGTCGGTCAGAGTGATGACGCATTCACGGAATACGTCGTCCATGTCGGAGCATTGCGAGTCGATGGACCTGACCGCATGCGCTGGCGTGGAAGGCTCCGACGCGCTCCCGCATCCGGCGAGCGCCATGCATATGACGGTGATGGCGAGTGTGATGCGTGTTGTTTTTCTCATTTCGTTTCCTCCTGGTGTTTGCGCCATTCGCCGTTGGCGTATCGGTTCCATCCGCGGATCGCGGTTTTGATGCTGTCGTCCGGTGTGGTGATCCAGACGGCGTTCGGACATCCACGGCATTTGGCGATCCAGATGCAGTGCATCGTGGCTCCGATGATCCAGGCGTATGGTTCGATGCTTGGTTTCCTCGTGCCGCAGTATGGGCATGGGCTGGTCCTGTGCCATTTCCTGACATGCGGCCGGATGATGTTTCTTGTGTGTTTCATGGCGGACACGGTCATCACCATGCTCCCTTCAGGAGCTTGCGATACCACCGGTAGTCGTTGATGTCACGGCGGATGCAATCACGCACCCGATGCGAACCGTCATGCGACTTGTACGGATCCTCTGGGCAATCCAGGAACCTGATGTAGCGTCTCAACGTGGTCAGGTCGAACTTCCTGTAGCTCAGCCACGCGTCCGGGTTGAGGTTCAACCGTTTCAGGAAGTCGATGTCGAAGTCCACGTTCGTTCCAGCCGGAACCAGCATGAAGCGTTGCGACAGGGAGTCGAGATACTCCTCCACGGCGTTCGCCACAGCATCCACGCAGTCGTCGTGCGCGGAGCCGTTCAACAGCTCGAACAGCAATCCATTGTCCGTGTGCATCGAGAACGCGACCGGGCCCATGTCCAACAGGTCGAGATAGTCCGGTCTGATGATGCGGTGCAGGGATCCATACGAATGTTCGCCCAGCACGTCGGTGCATTCCATGCCGACCTCCAACGGCAGGCTGTCATTCCTGTCCGTGCCGGTCGTTTCGAAGTCGAGCCAGAGCAGCGCCTCCGGCTTCCCATTCCGGTCTTTGTCCTGTTTCCTCATGATTGTTCCTTCCAATTGCTTTGCCATTCGATGATTTCGATTTGCGTGAGCCGTTGCGCCGTGCCGTCATCCAGCAGCCACCACCAGTCGCCGTTCCAGTCGCGTATCGGCACGCTGAGCGGAGCACGCCAGCTCGGGATGATGTAGCCGAACCGTTCCGCCTCCGCCGGATGCGCGTGCGCCCAACCATGACAGCCGGTCGTGCCCGACCCGCACAGTTCGACGATGTTGCTCGGCAGATCGCGCATGGTCGGGTTAGCCCGACGGCGCAACTGCCGGTGGTGGCCACTCCTGCCCGGCCAGACACTCGGGTCGTGCAGGTTGCGTCCGCAACGCATGCAATGCCAGCCCTGACGTTGTAAGGCGACGTGTTTCGATTCCTGGAATTGCCGGTCGCTCATCGTCGCTCCCTTCCGAACTGGTCGAGCAGGTTGATGCAGGTCGAGCAGTCGCGTTTGATATCGCGGATGCAGTCAAGGTCCATATCGGCGAGCGCCGGGCCTTTGAGCGCGTCGAGTTCCAATCGGTCCGCGGCCTGGATGGCCGAGGTGAGGATGCCGGCCATGTGTGCGATGGTCATGGCGTTCATGCCGCCGCCTCCTGTTCGAACAATTGTTCGGCCAATACGTCGCCGGGCACGTTCGCGAGCTGACGGCGCAGCATGTCCGGGTCCACGCCTTGGTTGAGCAGGTCGGCGACCTTGCATGCGAGCTCCATGTACGTGTCCGTGCCCTCGCAGGCGATTGGGCCGAGCACCCGTTTGACCTCTTCGCTGCCCCACGTATACCGGCGAGCGCCGGTTTTGGGTGTGGCGAATCCGCGTTCCTTGCCTTTGACGAGCCAGTTGCGGAATTTCGCGTTCCAGTCGGCCGAGCGGGCTCCCGAGTCGAGGGCCCTGTCGCGGAATTTGTCGGCTTCGATGTCGCAGTCGATGCCGAGCCGGTCGGCGAGCGCCGGTGTTCCTCAGAGGGTTTCCAGTCGGCTGGTATTGGGATTGGTTTTCTCGCGCGCGCGTTACTCTCTCTAGGTTCTATATACGGTTCTTCCTTAGTTGGGTTCTTGTGCAAACATGTTGCACTGCTGTTTGCACACCTGTCTGCTGGTTTTTGCACCCCTCGTTGCACTGGTGGTGTGCAGTCATGTTGCACTGGTGGTGTGCAGTCATGTTGCACTGCTGGTTTGGTGGTTTCGAGGGGTGCAGTTTTTGCACTGCTGCCCATGTTGAGGTTCCAGACGGTCGGCTTGTATCCGCCGAGGTTGGAGACGATGCGTTGGTCTCCCCTGCTGATCAGCCCAGAGGCTTCGAGGTTCTTCAACGCGTAGGAGACGGTGCGCACGCTGCATCCGGCCAGCCGGCTTATCGTGTTCCGGCTCGGATACGTGCCACGGCCCTGCTGGTCGGCCATGTCGGCGAGGATGAGGAGCACGCGGAAATCCGAATACTTGATGTCCGAGGCCACCTCGTATATCACCCAGGTCAATGCTTGGAGCTCATGATTCATCCTTAGAATTCCGGTTCCGATTCCGGCTTGCCGAAATCACCGAACGATGACGATTCGCCTTGTGGCGAGCCCCACGGGTCGGACGGCGGAAGCGAAGCGCCGGCAGCGGTGGCTCCGCCCGTATAGCCCGCCGGAGCGGAGGACGGATTGCCATACGCGCCGGCCGTGCACGCTGCGCCTTGGTCACCTGCGCGGTCGCATAGCGCAAGCTCGGCCCGATCTCGTCCACCTGCAATTCCATGGAAGAACGCTTCTGATGCTGCTCGTCCTCCCACGAAGCTGCGCCAGCCTGCCCTGGGCGATCACACGCATGCCCTTGGCGAGACTATTGGCGCAATGCTCCGCCAAGTCACCCCACACAGTGCAGCGGAGGAACAACGCGTCCCCGTCGGTCCACTGATTCGACTGCCGGTCGAACGTGCGTGGAGTGGACGCGATCGTGAAACCCGCCACGCTCCTGCCGTTCTTCGTCGACCTCAACTCCGGATCCGCGGTCAGGTTGCCCACCACCGCGATGATCGTCTCACCAGCCATTAGAACCTTCCTTTCACGGCGAGAGTCTTGATGATGCGGATGGTCTCGCCACCATCCCTGGTCTTCACCATGTGCGTCAACTGCGCGGCCGCTCCCTGATGGAAACTGTCATCAGGCATCACCTCCAACACCGGCATGGCGATCTCGGACACGAACCGGCCCACCAGTCCGGTGAACCGCACGCCCACCGATTCCAGAATCACCAGCTCCTTCCACGCCTCGCTCTCCATCGCCCGACGGCACGCGCCGGCCACCGCCCTGTCACCACTCGTCATCTTCTTCGTGTCGACGTCCTTGACCGGAGCGTTCGGACTGAAATGCCAATGCGGCAGAATCTCCCTCATCGGTCACTCCCCTCAGTCGTCGTCCCTGGACGCGAACCGCACCACCAGCCACAACGCGGTGGCGAGATACACGCCCTCGACCAGCAGCGCGCCGGCCATGTTCCCCGAATCACGCCAGGTGAGCATGAGCGTCACGCTCACGACCAGGCCGATGACCGCAATCGCGAATTTCATGCGGCGCAAGGCGTAGTTCGGACGCCCTTCCTTCCGCTTCTGGGATTCGGGTCTGTCTTCGAGCCGGTAGTCGTTGTCGGTCATTTGTTTTCCTCCAGTTCCTTGAGGATGCGATTGCATTCGCGGCGCATGAATTGGATATCCGTCTTCGTGAACGTGAAATCGGTGCGTCCGGCCGTAGTGAAGAAGCTGACTTCGACTTCGGCGTGGTGGTCACTGGTCTCGTTCTGGTGTTTGCGGACGCGCATCTGCAGCGCGCCATTCGCGAACATGCTCATCTGGCACCTCCGATCATGTTGATGAGTGTGTGAATGATGTCTTTGCTTTCCTCGGCGGTGAATTCCGCCAGCGTTATCTCCTGGATGCCGTCGATGAGTCTGGCGAATCCGTCCACGTCCACCCGGACGTAGAAGCCACTCGACGCGAGCAGCACGTTATGCGGGTCATGGCGTCCCGACTTCGGCGGCGCCGGCGGATTCAGCCTCACGGCCTGTCTGATGCCCATGTCACAGCTCCTTGTTGATCGTGTCGACGATGAGGTCCACGATTCCGGTGACGTCAAGGTCGACGTAGCCGACGATGTGGCCGAGCGCCCGCATGGCCTCCACATCCCCGTCCTTGAATGGGTGGACCAGTTCGCCCTGGGTCTCGAACTCGTCGAACACTGCCTGCACGCAGGCCTTGCGAATCGTTTTCATGCCGACTCCTTTCCCTCGTATTCACATGTGCTCTGGTAGAGGTGTTCCTTGAAGTAGGCGATCATCGGCTCCTTCGGATACATGACGGTCCGTCCGACCTTCACGAACTTCGGGCCGATTCCCGCACCACGCCAGTACGCCAAGGTGCCCTCCTTGATGCCGCAACGGTCCGCGATGTCCTTCGTCGTGTTCATCGGTTTCAGGACCTCAGCGAGCGCAGCGAACGTCGTATCGTCTTCCATCACGCGCCTCCTTTGCGTATGTAACGCCGGGCGGCGTTAGGAGAACCGCCCGGCCCCCTCCTAAAATCGGTGTCATCCCGCATATGCGACGTGCGGGCCGAACAGTTAGGAGAAGAATCAATGAACCCAGCCGAGTACATGCTGCAGTTCTTCAAGATCGAGGAAAGGGACGATGGATTCGACGATGGGATATCCACATCGTTCAGCAGGATGCATGACGCCGAAACGTGCTTGGACAATCTGATCAAGATGAATGTCAGACGGTTGGGCACGACGAAAAGCGTCATGCCGCAGATATGGCAGAAACTGTGGGAGTCATACACAAATCCTTCGGGAACCGGATACTGGGCCGGTTTCTCGACTTCCCAGCAACGGGATGTCCCTCTGGATGCGGCCGAGGCGCAGGCATTGGAGATCATCGCCGACAAGTCGCCATCGCTACCGATTTCCATCGCCGAAGAGGAACGCAAGACAATCTCCGAGTTCCTGGACGAGCGTTGAAGGCGGTCCGAGAGGACGACAGTCTGCCGCCATCGCTGCGCGTGTACATACTGGACCTCATCTCCGAAGCGAGACGCAACCTCGACGAATACGCGGCCGGGAAAGAGTTCGACCTGAAGGTCTCCCTGCAGGTCCTGTTCGGAGTGCTGTACATGGCGGAATCGCAAACCGGGAAGCCCACGGTATGGGAGAACCTTAAGAGCAAGATAGCGAAACCGTTCATTTCAGCGCTTCTTTCCGAGGGCGCCCGTCAGCTTGTCGCGTCCGGGGCATCTTTCCTTCAGCTTCCCGGGTGACTTCCGGCGGCTTGCAGAACACCAAGCAGTCCTCGTAGAGCCGCTTGCGTGCGAGAAACCTGTTGGATGCCTGCGAGGCGACCATCAGCATCGCGAATCCGAAAAGGATCTCCCAACGTTCCATCCGGCGGAGGCCGGCAATCAGGCAGACCGCTCCGACACCCATGTAGATCAGCGCGAACAGCGCCTCGAACGGATTCGGCTTGTCGACGCGGCACGGCACAAGAGAGTTATCGATCCCCATCACGCACCCGCTTCCTGCGTCGGTTTCGAGAGGAACAGTCTGGCGAAATACGTCTGTCCCTTGCCGGTCATCTTCGGCGTCTTGTTGATCGTGGTGTGCCCGTCCGAGTGCTGATGGTCGTCTCCTTGATCTCGAACAGGTGAAGGTCCATCGCCTTCTGCGTGGGCATGTTCCAACTGGAGCCCTTGGCCTTGATGAGCCATCCATGCTCGCGGAGCCAGGCGAACAGGCGCCGTGGGCCAATGTCGATGCCGTTGCTTTTCAGGATCTTCGCGAAATCGCCCACAAGGATGGACGTCCTCGCGGTTTCGACCGCGTTGGCGAACAGGACCTTGCCTTCCTGGGCTTTGAGCTGTTTGGCTTGTTCGTCGACCTTGGATTGCAGCCATCGCATGCTGGCCAACGCCATCTGTTCCGGTGTCATCCGTTCCTGGCCGGCCATATAGCCGCCGTGCTTGCGGATGGACGGCAGCACCTCATGCGTTACCCAACGCTGGAACTCCTTGGCCTCCGGCTTCCGAGACTTCATCACAAGACGGTAAAGACCAGGCTCGCTGATGATATACGTCTGCTGCCGGCGACCAATCGAATCGATGACTTCAGTAGTACTGAACTCATCCTTATCAAACATTTTGACGGTCTCAGTTGGATTGCCAAGGTCAAGGATGCTCATACAATCTTTGAGCACGAACCAGGCTCCCCCTCCTCATCGGTCAAGGTGCGCAATGATGCGCCCTTGAAATCGAACTGTTGGATTTCATTGTTCATTAGATTCTCCTTAGAATCGAGTTTGTGAGTAGTTTTCTTGAGGATCCGGCAGGCTGGGCTTCGACCATCATCGCCGGGGCGTCTTTGGCGTGGAACGTTCTGCAGCAGTTTCAAATCCACTCCATTCGCCGTAGGGACGATTTGTCCAAAACCGATCTGGAGCCTTTTCTTGATTCCACGTCAAACAGCATCGTGTATTCCCGGCTTATTGGGCCTCTGACGATGTATGACGTCCGAATCCCCCCTCAGGCAACGTTGGGAACAAGCCCCTATACGCCGCTGTTGGCCAAGCGGTTAAGGCCGAATCAGATCTGCCATACCGGTTTCACCGGCGAGAATGCTGTGCTGCTGCTTCCCGATGATTTCGAGATTGAGTGGCGGTCGTCCCACATGTCGCGCAGTCATAAGATTCGTGTATCTCTGACCGAGATAAAGAAGGAGGCGTGGAACCGCAGCTCGAAGAGGGTTCAGCAGATTCGCGAGAGGGCCTCGTCTCCGTCCGAATGCAGGCCTTGAGCTCATTGACTTCGAGGACCGTACTGATCGCGTTGGCGGTCGAGATGACGGCGCATGCGATGCTGATGATCGCCGGAATCCAATGAATCCAGTTCATTTCTCCTCCTTGCTGTTGTCGGCGAGCGCCCTGACTTTGTTTCCTTCGAATTCGAAGGGCTGGATTTGGTTGTTCATTGTTTTCTCTTTCGTGTAAACCCCTTCCCCGCCGGTACGCTGGTGACTGTCAGGAAAACCAATCCGCCGGTGGCAGGGAAAGGAAGAATGTAGATGGCCGAGATATTGAGAATCGGAAATAATGACGCCGATAGGTCCTTGTATGAGCAGTGGGCGTTGGCTGATGATCCGGCACAGGTCCTTGCGGATATGGCCGATGCCGCACGGAACCATCGCATCCTCAGGATTCATGCGAGCCGTACGGCTAACGGCCCCGTCGAGGACCTGTATGTGAATCCCGCGGAATGCTCGTGGTGGGATGTGGTTCATACGCGTCCTCAAAGGGTCGCGTCATACTAGGCTCGTTGCCTTCCGGCCGTGCGGTCTTCAGGCCTGCGCGGCCGCTTCAGCGAGTTCGTACAGGTCGTGCGCACCACAGTGGAAGCTCAACCGTACGATGCGCCGAGCTGAATGGTCAGCAGGAACCTGCCATCACCGAACGCCGGGGTGACCTTGAATCGCGGGTGCAATCCTCGGAACCGCCCAGCAGCATGTCCTGCGGATGATCGAACACCGGCGATTCCTCGCGGGCGGCCAGCTCCTCGCGGACAACCTCCCTTATCGCGCCCAGCAATGCCGGTTGCCTCTTCTTGAACTCCTCAACTGAAACCGGAACAATGGTCTTGGTCGCCGGCCAAGTCTTAATATCGTTGCTCATTTCGGATTCTCCTTTCGATTCATTCGTCGGCGAGCGCCGGTTGCTTTTCCGACGTGTTTCGTTTGAGGGCCTTCCTGCCGAGTGGGAGAATGAGCAGACCCACGCAAAGAAGGGAGGTGAGAATATGAGCAATGGATCCGATTTCGCGAAGGCGAGCGCCGTGTTTGGGAAGGCCGCCGAAACGTCCGATCCCGACGAGAGGATGAGAACCCTGTGCCAAGGGCTTTCCCTCCTCGCCAAGGGATTCGATTCGATGGATGCTTCCATGGCATCCGCCGCCTACTGTCTCGACGTGCTCTCGGATAAGTTCTGAACGGAGTTCCTGCATCTCCGTGCTTAGTCGGTCCGCGGCCTGATTGATGTGCTCGAGAATCGAGCCCATGACTTCGGTCGTCATGTCGCGGGCCGACAACTGCCGTCTGACCTCGATGCCGATGCCTCGCAGGTCAAGGCTGGACAGGTGGCTCCTCTTGTCGCCGCCCACTGTTCCGATAACCGTTCGAACTGGTTCCTCGCGGACGGCTTTCCTTATCGCGCCCAGCATCGCCGGGTGCAGGCGTTCGAACTCCTCAACGGAAATCGGGTTCGTGGATTCATCCTCCGTCTCGGCCGGAATGTTGATGCTCATTTTCGGATTCCCCTTTCGATTCATGCGTCGGCGAGCGCCGATTGCTTATGGTTTGATTTGGTTGATGTCGTCGATTGCGGTTCTTTTTCTTCTGAATTTGCTGCAATGAAGATGTCAAGACCGTCTTGCCATTTCAATGCCGGAGCAATCTTGTCGAGAACGCGAATCGGCCATTCCCGTTGATTGCGCATGTATCGATTCATGACGACCCGATTGATTCCAACTGCGTCGGCGACGCCGGATTGAGTGATTCCAAGTCGAGCCATCCTGACTTTTATTGCCTGTGTCACGTATTCATTGCTTGTCACATCACCTCCATTCCCCGAATATTCGGGACTTTATTCGACGTTTACCGGATATTCGGTGAACATGCTTTCAATGTACTCCCGAGTATTCGGTATGGCAAATTCGACACGCCGAACGGCGTAAAGATGTAACTTCCCGAAAATTCGAATACAGTCATCGCTATGGACAGCAGTACAACACGCACCGATCTGGTGATTTGCAAATATATCAGCCAAGCAATGGAAGCCAATGGCATTACCCAGGCCGACCTCTCCAAGGCCCTTGAAGGACGATCAAAAGGCTATGTCAGCGACCGAGTACTCGGTAAAAGAAGTTGGGCAATCAGCGAGTTAGACAGACTCGCTCCACTCTTTGGGCTTCCGGACGCTCTTTCACTGGTTGCGGCAGCCTGTGGATCAATCTCCAGCGAAGCCGCCCGCGCCTACGAAGCCCGCGAGCGCGAGTCTCAGATCACCGATGATCTCATCGACCGTATCGCCGCGCACCCCGAAGACTATGACGTAGCCGCGAACAAGGATCCGAACAAGACACTCGAAGCGGAAACGCCAAGAGATTGAATTTTTAATGCAAATCAACCAAGGAAAGAAGGAAACCATGTACAGGAAGACAATCGCAACGGCCGTCGCCGGTCTGCTCATTCTCGGGCTTGGCGCATGCGGCAACGCCAGTGACGCCAAAACCGCCGACGCCGGCAGCACGAGCCAATCGCAGACGACGAAGAAGCCGGCAGAGAAGAAGCCGGCAGAACAGCCTGCGGATCTGACCGGCACATGGAAGCAGACCAACTCCGGCAGCACGGATTCCTGGATGGAAGCCGAGATAACGGCCGACACGATCACCGTCCAGTGGGTCAGCGACAACGGCGATACGAAGAGCCTGTACTGGAAGGGCTCCTACAATGCGCCCGACAAGGCCGGCGACTGGAAGTGGACGAGCCAGGGAGACACCGCGGCGATGCAGGCGTCCCTGCTCGGCTCGCAGGACGCCACCAAGGACTTCACCTACACCAAGGCGAACGGCGTCAGCTGGGAGACCACCGCGATGGGCACCACCACAGTGGTGAAGACCGCCAAGCAGTGAGCGATAGGCTCAGCAAGCCGCTCAAGGCGGGAGCTCCAAGGAACTGGGTCTGCGCGCGTCATACGCGGATTGAACTATTAGAAATAACCGAATAGTTCAAAACCGTTGGAAACATCAACAACAGACCATTTTGTTGACGTCAACAAGATGGTTGTGGAATCGGAAGGAGACAAGCATGGCGGACGAACCACAGGAAGGCCGGATAATCCTCTACCAAGAGGACGGGCGCAACGTACCAGTCGAAGTCACGTACTGGCGGGAGACGTTCTGGCTCACACAGCAGAAAATGGCAGAATTGTTCAATGTTACCGTGCCGACCATCAACGAGCATTTGAAAAACATCTTCTCATCCGGCGAACTGACAGAGACGTCAACCATTCGGAAATCTCGAATAGTTCGACAAGAAGGTTCTCGCCAGGTATCAAGAGAAATCTCTTTCTACAATCTCGACGCAATCATCGCCGTCGGATACCGCGTCAACAGCAGACAGGCCACACAATTCCGCCAATGGGCCACCGGCATCCTACGCGAATACATCGTCAAGGGATTCGCCCTCAACGACGACATGCTCAAGAACGGCAGACCGTTCGGAGACGACTATTTCGAGGAACTGCTCGACCGCATCCGCGACATCCGCACCAGCGAGCGTCGGTTCTGGCAGAAGGTCACCGACCTGTTCAGCGAGGTCAGCTACGACTATGACCCGAACTCGCAGACGGCTAGGGACTTCTTCGCCAGCTGCCAGAACAAGATGCACTACGCCGTCACCCATCAGACCGCCGCCGAAATCGTCATGGATCGTGTGGACGCCGGCAAGCCGAACATGGGATTGACTACTTGGAAGGGCGCTCCGAAAGGCATCCACGGTCCACGGACGTGACCGTGGCAAAGAACTATCTGAACGAACGCGAGATGAAGGCGTTGAACACGCTCACCACCGGTCTGCTGGACCTCGTGGAGGCACGAGTACTGAACCACACCCTCACCAGCATGGAGGAATGCGCCACGCTGATCGACCAGTACATCTCCCTGTCGGGCATGCCGTTGCTGGAAGGCAAAGGCAACCGTGGACACGAGCAGATGAGACGCAAGGCCCTCGACGAGTTCCACAAGTGGGATGCGGCACGAGAAAGCGATTTCGACAGGTTCGCCAAGGGATTGGACGGAACTGGACGGTGAACGACGCCACATTGACGTCCTGGTCGAAGACACTGGGCGTGCGAGTGGAGGAACGCCGGCTGGCCGGAGACAGGTGCGGGATCTACTACGATCCGCTCCGCCTCATCATCCTCGACGAACGGCTGGCCGGATTCCAGCGCCGCTGCACCCTCTGCCATGAGCTCATCCACGCGAAACACCACGATTCGGGATGCGGCACGCAGTATGGGTTGAAGTGCGAGCGCCGGTGTCGCAGGGAGACCGCGCTGGCGTTGATCAGTCCCGTGGACTATGGCATGGTGGAGCAGATATACGAAGGCAATACGTGGATGATGGCCGTGGAATTGGGCGTCACCATCCAAGTACTGTCGGACTATCGGCAGCTGTTGTACGATTCCGGCGTGTGCGTGCAATAAAAGAAGCTCAGCGTCCACATACCGCGACGGGAAACAAAAAAGGGTCCCGCCCGAACACAGTCGGACGGAACCCAAGGAACCAACAATCAGCATTTCCGTTTTCACCAAAATGAGGTTCCACGCACAGTGTAGCGCGGATCCTCGGAAAGAGACAACCATGGCCAGAGCGTTCGTAGACGACAGATGGCTCAAAAACGACGAGGACGGCAACCCACCCAGCAGGCCGCGAAACAGTCGCTGGCCAATGCGAAGGATCCGATGAAAGCCAATGTGCCCGGCAAATGGCGGTCCGCGCTGTACGGCCAAGGCTCACGGTGGAGATGCCGCTGGTACACGCTTCGAGACGGCAAACGCGTCCAGAAATCACGGAACTTCGCCAAGCTCCGTGACGCTGAGGAATACGCAGCGGCCATCGAGGACGACATCAGACGCGGCAAATACCGCGACCCGCAGCAGGAACTACGCATCTTCCGGGACGTTGCCTCCGAATGGACGGACGGCAAGATGGATATCAAACAGGGCACTTTGGGCAGATACCGCCGCGAATTGCGCGTTTATATCAACCCCAAGTGGGGCGATCGCACACTGAGGGAAATCCAACGCGACGAACTGCAACAGTGGGTCACGCAGCTCACCGAAGGCGGGTATCCCGCCGAACTGCAGGACGATCGCGAATCGAAGCCATTGAGTCCACGCAGCATCCGCAACATCGTCAAGGTCGTCATGGGCGGTGTCATGGAATTCGCTTTGGAGCACGGCTGGATCGGAGAGAACCCCATTGAAAAGGTCACCGTGCCGCGCATCACGCAATCCGATGACGACATGGTGTTCCTTACCGTCGAGGAGGTGGAGTTGCTGGCCGGCATGGCCGAACGGGCAGGACGGCCGGTAGACGGGCTGATCGTCCGCTGGCAGGCATACACCGGTGCCCGCATTGGCGAGACGCTGGCACTCAAATGCGGCGACGTGGATGTGGAATCACGCAGGGCGCGCATCCGCCGCACTTGGACCGACGACGGCAAAGGCAGGCTTGTGCTGGGCACGCCGAAGAACGGCAAACCGCGCAGCATCGCCATACCCAGATTCCTTATACCGTCCATCGAACGGCAGATGGAGGGCATGGGCGACGACGACTGGCTGTTCCGCGCGGCAAGAGGCGGGAACCTGTGGACGAACACGTGGCGGACGCGTGTCTGGCGAAAGGCCGTCCGGCTGGCCGGCATGGAGGACGAGGGCGTGACCATCCATAGTTTGAGGCATAGCTATGCGAGCTTTGCGATTGCTCAAGGCGCGGATGTGAAGACCCTACAGATGCAGCTCGGCCACTCCTCACCCAGCATCACGCTGAACACATACACGGCTCTCTGGCCGGAACGATTGGACGATGTGGCGGACGCGATTGGCGAGCTGCGCGCTGAACAGTTGAAGACCGTCTAGACGCGGAGGTTGCGCGGTCATCGTGTCGAATCGTGTCGATAGCTACGGCCAAGAAAAAATAAAGCCTTGGAAACGTAATGTTTCCAAGCTTCCGGTCGGGCTGACAGGATTTGAACCTGCGACATTCTGCTCCCAAAGCAGACGCGCTACCAAACTGCGCTACAGCCCGTTCATGCACTCCCGCACGTGGCAGGTGAACACGAGTTTCCATTGTAGCGTATGGTAGGACAACGACAGGCTAGAATGGCAAATACTGGAGGGAACGCGCATGGGACGTCATCAGCAAGCCGAGGCTTCAGGCATCATTTCCTTCATGCATGCGCCACTCTTGCATGGATCGCCATGGACCTATATCTGCAATTCGCTCCCGCCATCTGGCGTGTCACCCAACGCCTGTTCACCGTGTGTGCCGGAATCACCGCGGGATGTGGAGTCATCTCGTTCACCTTGGGGTATGCGCGCAACTCCAGGTCGATGACGTTGAAACATGGCTGGACCATTCCTATTCGCCGTATCTTCGAGATACTCGCTTTGTCCGTGGTCTACGCGTCGACCATTTTCGTCACGGCGTTCATGCTGCTTTCCATTGCCAGCAACATGATGGGGTTGCGCACGTTAAAAGGCTATCTGACTGCACTCTGCGCCGCGATCTCGGGGGTCGTAGGCTATGTCACGTTCGTACAGGCGGAACTCATGAATGCCAAGACCATCGCATCCTTGTTGCCGTTCTTCGTGGTTTCCGGTGTCAGCATCGCAGGATTGACGTCCGATGATCCATACTGGTACAACAACAATTTCTCCCAATTGGGCGATCGAACCACTTTTGCTGCTCGTATGTTCAATTCGACATTGATGTTGGCCGGCGTCTGCATCGTCATCATCAGCTATTTCGCGATTTCGGAGCTCATCACCACGCACCGTCTGCAGATGCAGTATCTGTCTGCAAACGATGAAAAAGAAGCTCCCAAACACTTCAAGGCGCGGATTCTTCTGCTATCGACCATGCTGACGCTCGCAGGCATCGCCTTCATCGGCATCGGCATGTTCCGTTACACGCCGCATCCGATTCTGCACAACGTATTCGCCCGCGGTCTTCCCTGCCTGATGAGCGTGCTGATGATCGCGCTGCCTTGGCTGGCCCCGCAGCTTTCAAAAGTAGTATATGTGATTTCAGACCTAGCTATCGTGATCGGGCTCTTGCCGGGTTCCAGTGGTTGGCGGGGCGTAACACGTTGACGAACGTCGAGGCTCTTGCCGGCATGATGTTTCTGGCTGGTTCATCATCTTTTCACGGCAGATTGCGGCCATCGAATCCGATCGTGTGCAGACGCAGCTTATTCTGGCGCAAACCAAGCGGCCAGAATCCGTCGAGGATCTTGCGGAGGTCAGCGAAACCGTTCCTGGAACCGTTTCCCGACTCTCGTCGGAAGTCTAATTCTCGTAACGGTTCACGAGCACAGTCCACAAACAATACGGCGAGGTGTCACCCGTACGGATGGCACCTCGCCTGTTCTCATGGCTATCAGAAATCGTAGTTCTTTGTGGTGGGCTTTCTATCGCTCATCAGCAACAGGAAGCTTCTCGACTGCGCCGTGATCGCGAAGCCGGCCTCATAGTTGAGTTCCGGACCCTTCGGATTATGCGTGTCGACGACCAGACGCCATTTCTTGCCATACCGCTCGTCCGGCAAGGTGAACATAATCGGCTCGTAATGCGCGTTGAAAATCAGGATGAAGTTATTGTCCACCATCTGGTTGCCATACCAGTCGGCTTCCGGAATATCGGAACCGTTCAGATAGATCATCACCGAGAACGCGTGGGTGTTGGACCAATCTTCCATGTCCATGATGGAACCGGTGTGGTCCATCCATTCGACCTGCGGAATCTTATCGTCCGGGTCTCCTGGCTCGCGGCCGGTGAAGAAACGACGCCGGTGGAGCACCGGGTGCTCGAGTCGCAGATGGATCAGCTTCGAAACGAACTCAAGCAGATCCTTCTGACTATCGTCAAAATCCCAATTGGTCCATGAAATGGCGTTGTCCTGGCAATAGGCATTGTTGTTGCCCTGTTGCGTGCGTGCCACCTCATCGCCGCCGCAGATCATCGGAATGCCCTGACTGCACAGCAGCGTCGCGAACATGTTGCGCATCTGCTGTTGCCGCAGGTCGTTGACGTCCTTGATGGTGGTCGGGCCTTCGACACCGCAGTTCCAGGAACGGTTGTTGCTTTCGCCATCCCTATTGCCTTCGCCGTTGGCGTCGTTATGCTTCTCGTTGTAGCTCACCAAATCGTTCATGGTGAAGCCATCATGTGCGGTGATGAAGTTCACGGAAGCCACCGGACGGCGGCCGTTCATCTGATATAGGTCGGAGCTGCCCATCAGACGGCTGGCGAATTCCGGTAGCGTCGATGGTTGCGAACGCCAGAAGTCACGCACGCAATCACGGTAGCGGCCGTTCCATTCGGACCAGCTGGACGGGAAGCCGCCCACCTGATAGCCGCCGGAACCCAAATCCCAAGGTTCGGCGATGAGCTTGACACGGGAGATGACCGGATCCTGTTCGACGATGTCGAAGAAGGCGGACAGCTTGTCGACTTCCTGGAATTGGCGGGCCAGCGTGGCCGCAAGATCGAATCGGAAACCATCGACATGCATTTCGGTGACCCAGTAGCGCAGGCTGTCCGTGATGAGCTGCAGCGCGTGCGGCGAGCGCATCAGCAGGGAGTTGCCGGTGCCGGTCGTGTCGAAGTAGTGGCGTCGGTCGTTGTCGACCAGACGGTAGTAGGCACCGTTGTCGATGCCTTTGAAGCTTAGGGTCGGGCCGAGGTTGTTGCCTTCGGCGGTGTGGTTGTACACCACGTCGAGGATCACTTCCATGCCGGCGCGATGGTAGGCCTTGACCATGGATTTGAATTCGTTGACCTGCTCGCCGCGTTGTCCGGAGCTTGAGTACGCGTTATGAGGCGCGAAGAAGCCGATGGTGTTGTAGCCCCAGTAGTTGCTCAGGCCTTTTTCCTGCAGGAAGCTGTCGTTGACGAACTGGTGGATCGGCATAAGTTCGATGGCGGTGACGCCGAGCTTCCTCAGATATTCGATGACCGATGGATATGCGAGGCCCGCGTAGGTTCCACGGATGTCCGGCGGCACGTCCAGGTTGAGATTGGTCATGCCACGCACATGGGCTTCGTAGATTACCGAATCATGGTAGGAGATGTTCGGATGTTGGTCGTTGCCCCAGTCGAAATACGGATTGACCACGGCCGATTTCATGGTATGCGGCGCGGAATCCAGCGTATTCATGCTGGTTACGTCCTCAGGGCTTTTGAACCAATACGAATAGAGCTTTCGTCACCGTCGATGTTTCCCTCGATGGCTTTTGCGTACGGGTCGAGCAGCAACTTGTTCGGGTTGCACCGCAGGCCCTTTGCTGGATCATACGGACCGTACACACGATAGCCGTACCGTTGCCCGGGTTGTATTCCCGGCAGATAATTATGCCATACGTAGGAGTTCTGCTCCGTCATTTCCACTCGGGTCTCACGGTCTTCCTCATCGAAAAGACAAAGCTCGACTTTCTGGGCCACTTGAGAGAAGAGGGCGAAATTCACGCCGGCGCCGTCGTAGCTCGCACCGAGTGGATACATCGATCCAGGTCTGATTTGCATAATTCAAGTATCGCACGTTTTGCGAGTTGAATTCGTTATTTCGTTTATTCCGGCGATTGTTTTACAATTCGAAACCTGCAGGCCGCTATTGTTGCCGCATTCTGCGAATTGCTCATGCAAAATGGCGATCTCCGAATTGGAGGCCGTGATGTGCGTGTCTCGTAGCTGCTTCCACGGGATCCAAGCAGATTCGACATGCTCGTCGGCGTCGAAATGCCGTTCGACGGCCTGCCAGTGGCGCAGGTGCATCACCATGATGTTGGCCAGTTCGTCGGTCATGCCCTCGGATGAATAGAATTGCCCGACATGGTCGATATCGCAACTGTTTTCGTCGATTGGCTCGACGCCGGTCTCTTCGCGCAGCTCACGCAATGCGGCCGCATCGACGTCTTCCCCGTCATCGATGAGTCCTGCCGGCAGACCGTAGGCGAAGGCGTCGCAGCCGACACGGTATTCTCGTTCGACCAAGTACAAATCCTGCGCGCAGTCATGCACCAGCATGACCACACAGGGCGCGTGCCGCATCACCTGTCTGCGGATCACGGTTTGTCCGCCGTCTCGTGTCTGCAACGCGATACGCATGTCCTCCACGCCGAAAATCGCGCCTTGATACACGTGCTC
>ENA-OQAS01000144-OQAS01000144.1-human-gut-metagenome-genome-assembly--contig:-NODE-144-length-37190-cov-3.449775_pt1 | contig 37190 bp, 48 predicted proteins | sample MGYA00242733_ERZ504523 | MGnify/ENA primary metagenome ERZ504523 (study PRJEB26092, sample SAMD00036239) | human gut metagenome | host: Homo sapiens | study: EMG produced TPA metagenomics assembly of...
GGTATCGGCCATGCGGTCTATACGATATCCGATCCTCGTGCTATTTTGTTGAAAGAATTGGCTCGTGATTTGGCAAAAGAAAAAGGTAAGGAAGAAGAATTTGCCTTCCTGGAATTGTTTGGAGGAACGTGCCATTGCTATGTTCGGAAAGATTAAGAATAACGGCAAGACGGTGTCCAGCAATATCGATTTCTATTCAGGTTTCGTATATGAAATGATTGGTCTGCCACAGGAAATATTTACACCTTTGTTTGCGATGGCTCGTATCGTGGGGTGGTGCGCACACCGCAATGAGGAGCTGAATTTTGAAGGAAAACGCATTATTCGTCCGGCATACAAGAATGTGTTGGAAGAACTGGAATATGTGCCTTTGAAACAGAGATAACGGTTTAGAGGCACCTCGGTTGGCGATAAGCTTTGGTATTATTGTTTTAGCTTGGCGGCAATGAGGTCTGTATTGTTGTAAAGAAAAGTGAGATATCTTCGTGGACAAAGTAAGATATGTTTCCGAGCAAAGTAACACCACGTACATGTTCCACGAAGATATTTTACTTTTTTCAGTGAGATATGGTCGTTCATAATACTCTATATAGAGTACCTTGAAAAATCCTTCAAATCTTTCAGCATGCTCGCAAATGCCCTGCCCGTCGGCTTTTCGGCTGAAGAATTGGGTTCGGGAATCCTTCAGCGGGATTGGAATCCTTCAGCCAGACCGGTGTCTTTCCAGTTCTTAGGGAATTGGTTTTTCTGAAGGATATTTTCCGGCTGAAACATTTCACAATGCATATCCTTCAGCCGGAATGCCGACGGGCAGGGCGTTTGCGGAATGGCTGAAAGATCTGAAGTAAAAATAAGGCGTTTCGGCATGTAGATACCGTTATGGGAAAAAACAACAGGTCAAATTTTAAAAAGCTCTTGTTCTTTCAATGAAAACGTCTTGTTCTTTTCTGAAAAGAACAAAGCCTTTAAAAAAAAGAACAAGACGTTTGAAAGGTTAGTAACGTGTATGCCGGAAGGTTAATAACGTGTGGATGATACGTTACTATTGAATATTTTACAATTATAATTCATTATATTGCATACTATACATATCAAAACCGTCAGCCCAATAATTGCGTTTGATTTCATTCAGTGTGAATCCTTGCTTTTCATAGAATTTATATGCTAATTGCGAGGTTCGGACTGTTATTTTTTTGATACTGGGAATAGCCTTTAAAACCTCAATTCTGTATCTTAAAAGCTTTTTACCTAAAGATTTGCCTTGATAGTCGGGATGCATAATATCCCAACTTATTTTTCCAATGGTTCTTTTTTCTGCGAAATTTATCCCGCCGCATCCAACCACTTTCCCGTCAACGAGCAAGACATAATAGAGCTCTATTCCTTTATCCAAATAATTGCTCAAATCATTAACCTCCTCTTTTGCAAAGAAGTTGGGTGTGTTTAATTTAATTAAATTCATTACAACTTCTTTATCTGTCGTCAAATATTCTCTAATTACAATTGAATTATCTTGTGTCATAGAACTTTCGTTTGAAATTTATTGGTAAAGATAGTGATAAAACGAGAGTTAGAGCGGATAGGTTCAAGAAGGTTGAAAATAAAAGGTTTTAGCGAGAATTTGACTGCAAAGATGAACCCAAGCGAAACCCTTCTCAAAGCCAATTGAAACCGGAGTTGCGTTACCATCCCGTTACTCTGTTCCGAATGGTAAAGGCGGTTTTGGGAGGATTTCAAAACGCTGAATTACAGGCACGATTCGGGAATCTTCGACTGTAAAAACGGTCGGATTTTCGGATTTTGGCTTGCTGCCGTGAAAAAAGTCTGTTTTCCGCCTCGATTGCACTGATTCGCTGCGGTCTGCATTTCGTCGAACAGCTCTACAAGTAATAATTTTGTTTCATTAAAAATCGTAGAGTTATGAGATCGACATTCAAAGTTTTGTTTTATCTGAAATGCAATGCCCCGAAAAAGGACGGGCTTATTCCCGTCATGTGCCGTATCACGATAAACGGCAAAATAGCCCAGTTCAGTTGCAAGCTGGACGTGGAGGAGAAGTCGTGGAACGTGGAGTTAGGCCGTGTCTCCGGCCGCAGCATCGCTGCACAGGAGACCAACCGTATGCTGGATAAAATCCGTGTAGGTATCAACCAAGCCTACCAGAAGATCGCCGACCGGGATAATTATGTTACCGCCGAGAAAGTGCGCAACGCCTATCTCGGTTTGGGGATGAACCATGAAACACTACTGGCGGTATTCCGTCAGCACAACGAGGATTACGGGAAGCAGGTGGGCAAGCTCAAAAGCCCGCGCAGCTATTGGAAATACTGCACCATGTACAAACACCTCTCGGAGTTCGTCGAAAAGCGGTATAAGGTCAGCGACATCGCGTTCAAAGAGCTTACTCCGGCATTTATCACGGACTTCGAGTTGTTCCTGCGGGTAGAAAAGAATCACTGCAACAACACGGTCTGGTCTTATATGATGCCGTTCCGGAAAATAATCTATATGGCCGTCAATAACGGTTTGTTGCAGCGCGACCCGTTCTTCGCGTACAGCATCACGAAGGAGGAGACCAAACGGGGTTTTCTGACCCAAGAGGAAATCACACTCCTGATCAACGGCACATTCAAAAAGAAAAGCTACGAGCTGATCCGCGATCTGTTCATCTTCTGCACCTTTACGGGTTTGAGCTGGACGGATATGGCGAACCTGACGAAAGCCAACCTGCGCACCTCGTTCGACGGGCATCTGTGGATCGACACGAACTGCCAGAAAACAGGCGTCGAAACGAATATCCGGTTGTTGGACGTTGCCAGACACATCATCGAGAAATACGACGCATGGCCGAAAGGGACAAACTGCTGCCAGTTCCCTGTTACGCCAACTGCAAGAACGGCATCAAAGCAATAGCGAAGAAGTGCGGTATCGAAAAGAACGTCACGTGGCATCAAAGCAGGCATATTGAATTGCCTTTGTCGCTGAATTTGAATAGATTGCAAAGATTAGTTTCTTGATAGGTAACGATTTGGAAACGAGTGAAGTTCTGTATTTTACCTCGTCTTGCATTAAATCAAAAGAACGCCTTTTTGCAATGCAAAGATAGTGATTAGAATTGATTTACAATAAACTTCATCCTGCAAAATCGCAGATTCCTGTGCATTTTTATTGTTCAAATACTGCTAACTTCACTAAAAATGAGTAACTTTGCAAACTAACAAGTATTGGTTTTGCCATGGTTATAAGAACGATAAAATTGACATCACTATTTGTCAATACGGAAAATTATAGATTTGAGCCTTTATCATCACAAAAAGAAGCAATAGATAAGATGATAGAGGATCAAGGGGATAAATTATATTCTCTTGTGGACGATATTGTAACCAATGGTCTTAGCCCCGTCGATTTGATTATTGTAACACCCAACGAAGACAGCAATAAGTATGTTGTACTTGAAGGAAATAGGCGAATAACGTCATTAAAACTATTAAATAATCCGACACTAATAGATGACAAATACTCTCCTTTAAGGAAGAAATTTCAGAAATAACAAAAAGAAAAACCTAATGCTATTTCTGAATTGAAGAATATTGCTTGTGCTGTTTTTGAAACCCCTACTGAAGCTGATATATGGATAAAACGTAAACACTCTGGAGAACTTAATGGTATCGGAACTGTCACTTGGAACGCTCAACAAAAGCAAAGATTCGAGGAGAAGACAGAAGGAAAATCATCAATTCCATTGCAAATTATCACTTTGCTGAAATCACAAGAAGAGGTTTCTGATACGATTAAGGATTCATTATCTAAATTAAACATTACCAACTTGCAACGTTTGATGTCGGATCCATATGTTAGAGAACACCTTGGCTTGGAAATTAACAATGGAATTTTAGTTTCAAAGGTTAAAGTGTCCGAAGTCATTAAGGGGCTTTTAAAAGTTGTTACAGACATTCTGAATCCGGAATTCAAAGTTTCTGATATCTATAACAGAGAAAAAAGAAAGCAATATATTGATAATTTGACAAGAGTCAAAAGCCAGATTTGTCTAATGAAGCATCTGAACAATGGAGTGTTCAAGATATTGAAAACAATAAAGAACAAGCATCAAGAAATAGCGAGAAACAAGAAATAAAAGGGGATAAAAACAGGAAAACAAGAAACAGAGGAGCTTTAGTGCCCAAGTCTTTGAATTTACATATCAGTAACCCGAAAATTAATAAAATTTTCGAGGAGCTAAAACATGTTCAGGTCAAGACATGCCCCAATGCATCTTCAGTCCTTTTAAGAGTATTTTTAGAACTATCTGTTGATGCCTATTTGGAGAAATTTGATTTAGTAAGAAACAATGCTATTACAGCTTGTTCTTCTGGTGAAAGTTTGCAAGGGAAAGTTGGTAAAGTCTTAAATCATATGACCCAATTAGGAACAATGAGTAATGACTTATCAAAGGGCATAAGGTCTGAAATAAATGATAAAAATTCAGTTCTTTCAATCGAATCATTGAATGCATATGTTCATAACGAGTTTTTCTACCCTAAAGCAGATAATTTGATTACTGGATGGGACAACATAGAAAGTTTTTTTATCCAGTTGTGGGAATCAATAAAAATAAAGAATAATATTATGGAATTTCTATCACCTTTAAGATACCCTGGCGGTAAGGCTAAAGTTGCTGATTTCGTACAATGCTTAATCAAAGAAAACGCATTGCTCGATGGCACTTATGTTGAACCATATGTTGGAGGTGGTTCCGTTGCATTATCTTTGCTCTTTAATGAATATGTCAGCGACATACATATAAATGATAAGGATATATCTATTTATGCCTTTTGGTATAGTGCCTTAAATAACGTGGATGCTCTCTGCAAGATGATAAAGGATACTCCTTTAAATGTTGAAACTTGGTTTAAACAAAAAGAAATTCAATCCAATAAAGAGAATTCTGACTTGTTAGAATTAGGCTTTTCTACATTCTTCTTGAATAGGACTAATCGCTCAGGAATCTTGAAAGCAGGAGTCATTGGCGGTTATGACCAAACTGGAAATTATAAGATTGATGCAAGATTCAACAAAGAAGATTTGATAAAAAGGATTCAACGTATAGCAGATTATGCAGATAGAATCCATTTAACAAATGAAGATGCTGTTTCTTTAGTACAACGGTTAAAAAATGAATTACCGTATAATACGTTATTTTATTTAGACCCACCATACTATGTAAAAGGTAAAGGACTTTATCTGAATTACTATAATGATACAGATCATCAAAATATAGCTAACACTATAAGTGAGATTGCAAATTGTAAGTGGATTGTCTCTTATGATAATGTACCATTCATAACCAGCCTATATTCAAAATATAGACAGCAATGTTTTGAATTGAATTATAGTGCGAGTAATTCCGGGAAAGGTAAAGAGATAATGGTATTTTGCGATGGCATAGTTATCCCCAAACACAAACTATTTAACCATTCTACAAAGTGAAAATAACGCACATTCATATCGAAAGATTTCGAGGATTTCAAAATGAAGATTTTGAAGTAGGCTCTTTGTTAACAGCAATTGCAGGGCAAAACGGAACTCAAAAGTCAACATTACTTGGTATTATAACACAAACTTCACTCTTAAGACAGAAGATTCTATGAGAGTTGAAAAGCCCTTGTGTGGTGGTAGTTATATTTCCGCATTCAAAGATAAGTTTAGGTTATCACCTACTTTTGATAAACCAAAAGGTCATGAATGGACTATTTCCTTTGATGCAGGAATGGATGATTTTACTGTTGAAAGTATCAAACGAACAGGAGATCCTAATGTCCGTTTTTGGAAAAAAGGAGCTAGGCAAGAAGGAGATGGATACATTTCCTTCCCCACAATCTTTTTAAGTCTAAAGCGATTAGTTCCAGTGGCAGAGGAAGCTAAAATCATTACAGATGATACATTATTAACGCAAGAAGAACTAAATGAGTTTAAGCAATTGCATAATAAAATTCTAATAGCACAAACTCCCATTTCTTCCGCAACAACAATCACATCAAAAAACAAGCAATCTATAGGTGTATCTACAGAACTATACGATTGGAATCAAAACTCTATGGGGCAAGATAATTTAGGTAAAATTATCTTGGCGTTATTTTCTTTTAAAAGATTACATGACAAATATCCCCGACAATACAAAGGCGGTATTTTGGCCATTGATGAGATGGATGCAACAATGTATCCCGCATCCCAAGTAGAGTTGTTAAAGGTTTTGCGCAATATGCATCTAAGTTGAATTTGCAAATTTATTTACAACTCATTCAATGTCTCTTCTTAAGGCAATGGATGATTTAGTTCAAGAAGTAACTAAAAAAGAAGAAACAGCCAATCAAGCAAAGATCCTTTACCTTAAGAAGTTGATGATAAGATTGCAATTAAACAGGGCGTGAACTTCAAAGGCATTCAATTGGATTTAAATGTTGTTGCAGAAGGAAATAATCGCAAGAAAAATAGAATTACAGCATATACGGAAGACAAGGAAAATATCTTATTTGTAAAAGCTATTTTAAAGAGCAAGGCTTTTGTGTTGGATTTTGTGGATGTAACATTACCATGTTCAACATTAATGGAACTTGTAACCAAAAGAGTGCCTGCTTTTATATATCCATATTCTATTGTTATATTAGATGGGGATGTTAGAATGAATAAAAATGATCTCAGGAAAATCAACAATGCAGATAACATTTTGATTTTACCGGGAAATAAGTCTCCAGAAAGACTATTGGCCTCTTATTTGTATAATCTATCTGATGTAGACCCATTATGGTCTAAGATTGCAGATGGGTACACAAAACAATTCTGTTTCCGAGAGTATTCCATGGAACAAATAAATGCAGGAGGTGAACTGGGGCGCCAAAATGCAAAAAAATGGTTTAATAGCCAATTAGAATATTGGGGGCGAAACGGTTGTAAAGTCCTTAATCCTTTTTTAAGTTCAATTTCTGAGGAGGCACAAGAGTTTAGAACAAATTTTGACAATATGATTAAACAGTATATCCATACTAAACTTCTGCACAATGAAGTGTGGACACCGAAAGTTTAGTCATGAAATTGCTTGATATAAAATCTAAGGTACATTTTATGTATCTTATCCTAACTCTTTTTTCTGTGTCTAAGTCTGGGTACAATAAAAAAGCATGTCCAGTTTGCTAATGGCGTTACGAGCTCCTGTATATGTCTGATGCTGAAATGCAACGTGATGGTACTTTGATGATTGGCGGGGAGGGAAGTCGGAAATCAATGGAAAACCTGTAGAAAATAGTACATACCTCTCTAAGTAAAGTCTTCTCTGCGATAAAAATCGTATCCTTTTCTTGCAAAAAATCTCTTAATTGTTGCTTTCCTCTGATTTTTCCCTTAAATTTGTTAGTGACTTACTAAATTTAATACAGGAGGAACGAGTATGGGACAACAGACTTTTGAATTTTTGCTATTGGCAATGTCCGCACTTGCGGTGATTGTATTTGTAGCCCTCTATTATGTACGTGCCGGTTATGGTATGTTCCACACCCCGAAATGGGGACTTTCAGTGAACAATAAATTAGGTTGGGTACTGATGGAAGCGCCTGTATTCCTTGTAATGCTTTATCTGTGGTGGAACAGCAGCGTGCGTTTTGATGCCGCTCCTTTCCTCTTTTTTCTTCTTTTTGAATTACATTATTTCCAGCGCTCTTTTATCTTCCCTTTCCTGATGAAAGGAAAGAGCCGGATGCCCCTTGCCATTATGTTGATGGGAGTGGTCTTTAATGTCCTGAACGGACTGATGCAGGGCGAATGGTTGTTCTATCTGGCTCCGGAAGGACTCTATACAGATGCCTGGCTCGGCACTCCTTCTTTTTGGCTTGGGGTTATTTTGTTCTTTATAGGGATGGGCATTAATCTACATTCCGACAGTGTGATCCGCCATTTACGTAAACCGGGCGATACACGCCATTATTTGCCGCAGAAGGGAATGTACCGATATGTCACTTCGGGCAACTATTTTGGCGAGTTGGTGGAATGGATAGGGTTTGCCGTACTCACTTGTTCGCCCGCTGCATGGGTGTTTGTGCTGTGGACGTTTGCTAATCTGGCTCCACGTGCCAATTCCATCCGTAACCGTTATCGGGAAGAGTTTGGTAAGGATGCGGTAGGAAAAAAGAAAAGAATGATTCCTTTTATTTATTGAATTTGAATAGTATATCGTTTCTGTTTCAGGAAATGATGAAAGCGAAACATAACATATGAATGATGAACTCTAAATTATTTACTTCCGCTTCTATCGGACCGCTGACTTTGCGTAACCGTACGATTCGTTCGGCTGCTTTTGAGAGTATGTGTCCGGGCAATGCTCCGTCCCGGCAATTGAAGGATTATCACTGCTCGGTGGCGGCAGGTGGAGTGGGAATGACTACTATTGCTTATGCAGCAGTTACACAGAGTGGCCTTTCTTTCGACAGGCAATTGTGGATGCGCCCTGAAATTATACCGGGATTAAGGGAAATAACCGATGCGGTTCATAAAGAAGGGGCTGCCGTAAGCATTCAGTTGGGACATTGTGGAAATATGTCGCACAAAAGTATTTGTGGGGTAACACCCGTAGGAGCTTCTTCCGGTTTTAATCTTTATTCGCCTACTTTCGTGCGTGGCTTGCGCAAGGAGGAACTGCCGCAGATGGCAAAGGCATACGGTCAGTCGGTCAACTGGGCGCGTGAGGCCGGATTTGACGCGGTGGAGATACATGCGGGGCATGGCTATCTTATCAGTCAGTTTCTTTCACCTTACACCAATCATCGTAAAGACGAGTTCGGCGGCTCGTTGGAGAATCGTATGCGCTTTATGGATATGGTGATGGAGGAAGTGATGCGTGCCGCAGGTAATGACATGGCCGTTCTGGTAAAAACCAATATGCGTGACGGTTTTAAAGGAGGAATGGAAATAGATGAAGCTGTGCAGGTAGCGAAACGGTTGGTACAGGACGGGGCTCATGCGTTGGTGCTGAGTGGAGGTTTTGTAAGCAAAGCGCCTATGTATGTCATGCGGGGAGCGATGCCTATAAAAAGTATGACACATTATATGAACTGTTGGTGGCTGAAATATGGGGTGCGTATGGTAGGCAAATGGATGATTCCGACAGTACCTTTCAAAGAGGCTTATTTTTTGGAAGATGCATTGAGATTCAGACAGAAATAAAGGAAATTCCGTTAGTATATGTGGGGGGGCTGGTATCTCGTGAAAAGATAGATGAGGTATTGGATGATGGTTTTGAATTTGTACAGATGGGAAGGGCGCTGCTGAATGAACCTGGTTTTGTGAATCGGTTGCGCACTGAAGAAAAGGCGCGTTGCAATTGCGGTCATAGTAATTATTGCATTGCGAGAATGTATACTATTGATATGGCATGCCACAAACATTTGGAAGAGAAATTGCCCCTTTGCTTGGAACGTGAAATAGAAAAATTAGAGAACCAATGAGTAAATTAGCCATAATAACCGGTGCCGATGGAGGAATGGGAACCGAAATAACCCGTGCGGTAGCACAGGCCGGTTATCATGTAATTATGTTGTGCTACACTCTTTTCAAAGGAGAGGAGCGTAAGAACCAGTTGATTTTGGAAACAGGCAATAAAGAGATAGAAGTCAGACAGGTTGACCTTTCTTCTATGGCTTCTGTGACTAATATCGCAGAAGATTTGTTGGGGCGTGGAAAACATATCGACTTACTGATGAACAATGCGGGAACCATGAGTTCCGGAGGTTTGATTACAACGGAGGATGGTTTGGAATATACGGTAGCCGTGAACTATGTGGCCCCTTTTTTACTGACCTTGAAATTATTACCTCTGATGGGGCAGGGAACCCGGATTGTGAACATGGTTCTTGTACGTATCCATAGGGAAGATTACTCCTGAATTTTTTGTTCGTGGAAAGAGAGGAAGTTTTTGGCGTATCCCTGTTTACAGCAATACAAAGTTGGCTTTGTGGCTTTTTACCCGTGAACTTCTGAAAGGTTGAAAGCAGAGGGAATCACCGTCAATGCTGCCGATCCCGGTATTGTTTCTACCAATATCATCCGTATGGATATGTGGTTTGATCCGTTGACCGACATACTGTTCCGTCCTTGTATCCGTACTCCGAAGCAAGGAGCTGCGACAGCTGTCAGTTTGCTTTTGGATGAGCGATGGAAAGAAGTTACAGGACAGATGTTTGCTTCTTGCAAGCCTAAAAAAGTAAAGGATAAGTTTATGAATCATCCGCAGGCAAGACAGCTTTGGGCGGATACGAAAGCATATTTGGAGAAACTGAAATTGGAAGAGCCAATTGGCTGAGAATTCCTTTAAATACATAAAAGCGTATCGTTACTCAAAAGTAGAGTGGATACGGCTTTTATGGTCGGTGAAGAGTGTCTGGTTTCGGATTGCAGTGTAGTTGAGGTTATTCTTTCTTGGCTGCTTGTTCTGCCAGCATCTGTTCACGGCTTTTACTTTGGGTTACAATATAAACTCCCGTGAATACCAGTGCCACAGCTATTCCTTTGGCAACACCGAAGGTTCCCATTCCTAACAAGATAGAGACACTGGTTCCTACAATAGGCTGCACATAGTTGTACATACTGATGACAGTAGGGCGCAATGTTTTCTGTCCGATCATCATCAGAATATAGGCAAGGAATGTTCCACCTACAATGACATAGGCTACACAGGCCCATGTGGAAGTGGAAATTTCGTGAAAATGTATGGTCGAGACCTCATGATAGGAAAATGGAATAAAGCAGATGGCTGCATAGGTGAACATCCATTTCATTAAAGTAAATATGTTGTATCTGCTGATCAGTCCTTTGAAAATAGCCAGATAGAATGAGAAACTGATTTGTGCCAACAGGCAAAGCAAATCTCCCGGAATACTTCCGCCTTTTCCATCTGTTGAGCCTGGCTGCTTAGTATGAGTGTTAAAGCTCCGATGGAACCTAGAAAAATGCCAATCACTTTTTTCCCTGTAACCGGTTCTTTCAGATAAATGGCAGCGACAATCATAGTGGCGATAGGGGCTGTGGTTGTTACAATGGAAGCATCGATGGGGGAAGTCAGTGATAGTCCGAAAGTAAAACATCCCTGATTCAGGACGATACCCAACAACCCTGCAAAGAACAACATCATCAAGTCGTGCGGCTTTACTTGTTCTTTAGGAGCGAAAATAGAAGCTATCCAAAAACAGATAGCACCTCCTGTCATTCGAAATGTAGCGAGGGAAAGGCCTGAAATACCGTTTTCTAACGCCGTTTTACCAATTGGGGACATTAATCCCCACATTATGGCAGCGCCTAGCAATGCCAAATGTCCTTTGTACTTTTGAATAGCCATTCTTTTTACCTTAAATAACAGTGCAAATGTAGGAGGTTTTTTTTTATATTTTCTATCTTTGCTTACAAGTAAATCTATCAAAAATGAAAAGCAAGCTGATTATATAAAACGTATCGAGATAAAGCGGCTTTGGGGCCGTAAAGATATCTCATGGGAACTGCGTCCGGATGTCAATATTCTGAGCGGAGTGAATGGTATCGGCAAGAGCACTATCCTGAACAGATCTGTGAATAGCCTGACGGCTTTGGAAGGTGGAGCGTTGAGTAACGGTTCGGCTCCCGGGGTACATTTTGTCTTCTCTCCGGAAGATGCTACCCAGATACACTTTGATGTAATCCGTAGTTTTGACCGTCCGTTGATTCATTCGGAACTTCTCGAAAAGATGGCGGATAAGAATGTTAAGACAGAATTGGATTGGCAACTTTATCAGTTGCAACGGCGTTATCTGGATTATCAGGTAAATATCGGTAACCGCATCATCGAGTGCCTTACCTCCGATGGTCCTGACGGTCAGCTTCGTGCCGCCGAGATGTCTTACCCCAAGACAAAATTCCAGAATCTGATGGATGACTTGTTTGGTGAGACCGGTAAGAAAATCATTCGTAAAAGCAATGAGATTTTGTTTGAACAGGATGGAGATATACTTTATCCTTATCAACTGTCTTCCGGCGAGAAGCAGATTTTGGTTATTTTGCTGACGGTTCTGGTACAAGACAATCGCCGCGGGGTCTTGTTTATGGATGAGCCTGAAGTATCCTTGCATGTGGAATGGCAGCAACGCCTTATTTCATTGATACGGCAATTGAATCCTAATGTACAGATTGTATTGACAACTCATTCGCCTGCTGTGATTATGGATGGCTGGCTGGATGCAGTGACCGAGGTGAGTGATATTACAAAATAAACAATTTCTAACGACGATACTATGGGAAAAAGATTGTCCGAGAATCTGTCCTCCTTATATATTGGTGCGGCCAACAAATTGAAGCCTAAATGTTCGCGACGCAAGATTATTGCATACGTTGAGAGTTATGATGATATTTCATTCTGGCGTACCTTGTTAGGTGAATACGAAAATGAAACTCGTTATTTCGAAGTGATGCTTCCTTCGAAAACCACTTTGGCTAAAGGTAAGAAGTCTGTGCTGATGAATGAACTGGGACCTCGGTTGGGACAAAATATGATAGCTTGTGTAGATAGTGATTATGATTATCTGTTGCAGGGGGCTACCCATACCTCACGTTATATAATAAATAACAAATATGTTTTTCATACCTATGCATATGCAATAGAAAACTATCAGTGTTATGCTGAAGCATTGCATGAGGTTTGTGTCATGGCAACGTTGAATGATCATCCATTGGTGGATTTTGTCGCTTTTATGCGTATGTATTCTCAAATAGCTTATCCGTTGTTCATCTGGTCGGTGTGGTTTTATAGAAAACATAATCTTTCCGAATTCTCTTTGCTTGATTTCTGTTCGTATGTAAAATTAGATAGGGTCAGTGTCTATCATCTTGAACGGAGTTTAGAGAGTATGAGCCGCAGGGTGAGGCGTAAATTATTGGAACTGGAACGCCGCCATCCGAAAGCCTTGGAGGAAATAGAGGCGATGAAGGGGGAATTGCCAAATTGGGAGTGAATGAGGACAATACCTATATGTTTATTCAAGGACATCACATTATGGATAGTGTAGTGATGAGATTGTTAGTACCTGTCTGCAATGTGTTACGCCGTGAACGTGAAACGGAGATTAAAGAACTGGCAGAGCATAATATGCAGTTTCATAATGAACTGACCAGCTATCAGCGCCGGCAGTTGGGAGTAGACATTGTACTCCGCAAACATACCAGCTATAAGTTATCACCTCTTTATAAAAAATTGGAAGCAGATATAGAACGTTTCTTGAAACATATCTGAATCGGTTATTTCTTATGGGAGGCAAGTGCTTTGGCTATGAAATGATCTAGTGAGAATTTACCCGGTCCTGCTATATACAATAATATGAATACTACCAGATAAATAAAGGCTAATTCTTTAACGGCGAAGGATCAGAACCATGAACAACAAAGAATGCGATACACATGGTGAAGATCATCGGAAGCATTGCCAAGCGATAAAGGAATCCGAAAATGAAAGCCATCGAACAAACCATTTCACCAAAAATAGCCAGTACCAGTGAAAGTTGGCTGCCTATTCCTAAAGGATCGGGAAAACTGCCGGACATGACATCGTAGTTGGCCCATTTCTGTACACCGTGCGACATGAGTAAATACCAAACAGGATTCGTAAAGCTAATATCAGAAGTGACATAGCAGTGCCATCGGGCTTGGATGGAAATAAGAATTTATAAATGACTGACATAATACGTTTTTATTTTTTTGTTTATACTATATTTATATAAACGTAACAAAAGGGTGAAATGTTCAAATCATTCACTGTTTGTTTCTTTGGAGATGGTTGATTCGCTCATATTAATTTTTTATTGTAGAAAAACTCTTGAAACGAATGTCAGGACTTCGTGCAAAAGGAATAAAAAAGAACAATTATAATAAATATTAGTTCTATATGGTATAATGTTTGTCGTACCTTAGGTAACGATAAAAGCTAACATACGAATATATGAAAACAATTAAATGTATTGGAGTGCTGACATCCGGAGGGGATGCTTCTGGCATGAATGCCGCTATCCGTGCGGTAACCCGGAGTGCAATTTGTAACGGATTTAAAGTGAAGGGTATTTATAGAGGATATGAAGGGCTGATTAATGGAGAAGTGAAGGAACTGACCACCCAGGATGTGAGCAGTGTTATTCAACGTGGAGGAACGATGTTGAAGACAGCCCGTTCTGCTGAATTCCAAACAGTAGAAGGAGCAAGAAAGCATACGATACTATGCAGCGAGAAGGAATTGATGCTTTGGTGATTATAGGTGGAAATGGTTCTATTACAGGAGCCCGGATTTTTGCGGAAGAATATGATGTGCCTTGTATCGGGTTACCTGGTACAATAGATAATGATCTTTATGGTACTGACTTTACCATAGGTTACGATACGGCTTTAAATACGATTGTGGAATGTGTGGATAAAATCGTGATACGGCAACCTCTCACGACCGTATATTCTTTGTGGAAGTGATGGGACGTGATGCCGGTTTTCTGGCTCAAAACAGTGCCATTGCTTCTGGTGCTGAGGCAGCGATTATTCCTGAAGATCGTACGGATGTGGATCAATTGGAGAAATTTATCGGGCGCGGTTTTCGTAAGACAAAGAATAGCAGTATTGTTATTGTTTCCGAGAGTCCGAAAGACGGAGGTGCCATGCATTATGCAGAGCGTGTCAAGAAAGAATATCCTCAATATGATGTGCGTGTTACCATTTTAGGGCATTTGCAACGTGGAGGTTCGCCTAGTGCTTATGACCGTATTCTTGCCAGCCGTCTGGGGGCGGGAGCTATTGATGCCATATTGGAAGGGCAGCGCAACGTGATGATTGGCATTCATAACGATGAGGTGGTATATGTACCTTTTTCTGAGGCAATTAAAAAAGACAAGCCCCTTGATAAATCGCTTATCAAGGTGCTTGATGAATTATCTATTTAATGAAAATAATCATGAAAGGAGAAGCGGAAGTAATTCTTCTGCTTTTTCTATGATATGTGCCGGATGTAAGGCTTCCAATTCTGTGCGCGGCCGGAATCCCCATGCCACACCTATAGCTGTTACTCCGGCATGATGCGCTGTTTGCATATCTACATTAGAATCACCTACATAAAGTATATCTTCCTGTTTGACTCCTGCTTTTGTCATGATTTCGTTTATGATGGATGGATCGGGTTTTGCGGGGATACCTTCGCGTTGTCCCAGTACTTCCACAAAGTTTATTTCTGGAAAATAGTGTGCTATTAACTTTCGGGTAGCTGCCTGGTATTTATTGGAGGCGACCGCTATCATGATCCTTGCTGTTGCAGTGTTTTTAATAATTCGGAGATACCGGGATAAGGGCGGCTTAAATCGGCATTGTGCTCATCATAATAGGGGATGAATTGTGAACGTATCTTTAATACATTCTCTTCCGTACGTTCCCCTTCAGGCAGAGCACGCTCAAATAATTTATTGATTCCGTTTCCTACAAAAAAGCGGTATGCTTCCGTTTCATGTGTAGGATAGCCATAATATTGTAAGGCTTGGTTGGTGGCGGCAGCCAGGTCGGCAATGGTGTTCAGTAATGTGCCGTCCAGGTCGAATATTACAAGTTTCTTCATATTTGTACTTCTTTTATCGGTGCAAAGTTACTATTTTTGTATGCAAACTAATAATAATGCTTATGAACTTTCTAGAATTAGTGAAGGCGCGCTATTCTGCACGCAAATATGCCAATCGTCCTGTTGAGGCTGAAAAGTTGGATTATATCATGGAATGTGTACGTTTTGCACCATCTGCAGTTAATTTTCAACCATGGCGTTTCCGTATTGTTACAGATGAGGCCGTACTGAAAGCGTTGTATTCATGTTATAAACGGGAATGGCTTGCTACGGCTCCTTGTATCATAGTGGCTTGTGTGGATCATAATGAGTCTTGGCATCGCCGTGCCGATAATAAGGATCATGCTGATATTGATATTGCTATTGCAGTAGAACATCTTTGTCTGGCTGCTGCCGAACAAGGACTGGGTACTTGTTGGGTTTGTAATTTTGATGCTCCGCAATGCAGTGAGGTTTTGGGACTGCCGGAAAATTTGGAACCGGCCGTTTTGATTCCGGTCGGTTATGCGGAGGATGAACCTACAGAAAAGAAGCGGAAACCATTAAATGAAATCCTTCTTTAAAAAATCACAAAACCACCTTTCGGAGTGTCATCGGGCAGGCAGATTCAATTTCCTTTTACAGTGGATGAAGGTACTGTTAATTTCTTGACCTGATGACTGTTCCGGATTTTAAGCACATTTCTTTAGACTCTTCTTATTTTCTGATAATTTTGCATATTTTGTATTCCATTTATGATAGAAGTAAAGCCGAAATGGCTAAATTTGAGCACTTTTTAGGCTTTGAATAACCTATGAGTGTAGTAAGTACTATTAATAACACTGAAAATTATGGAGAACATAGGAGTTGGATTGATGTTGATGGTGGTCGGTATGGCGACCGTCTTTGTCATTCTCCTCATCGTTATCTATCTAAGCAAGTACCTTATTACTGTTGTCAACAAAGTGGCCCCCGAAGAGACCCCCAAAAAAGCACCTGCTGTAGCACCTACGGCAGATACTGGTGCTATGGATGCTATTAAGGCGGCAGTTGAGATTTTGACAGCAGGTAAAGGTCAGGTGATAAAGATTGAGAAGTTATAATCCAAAAAAAGAAAAACACATTTATCAAAAATGGAAAGAGAAGTAAAATTTAGTCTGGTCTTCCGCGATATGTGGCAGAGTGCGGGTAAGTACGTGCCTCGTGTAGACCAGTTGGTTAAGGTTGCCCCGGCTATTATTGAAATGGGCTGTTTCGCCCGTGTGGAAACAAATGGTGGTGGTTTTGAACAGGTAAATTTATTGTTTGGTGAAAATCCGAATAGAGCTGTGCGCGAGTGGACGAAACCCTTCCACGAAGCAGGCATCCAGACTCATATGCTGGACCGTGCGCTGAACGGTCTCCGCATGAGTCCCGTCCCAGCAGATGTCCGTAAATTATTCTATAAGGTTAAACATGCGCAAGGAACAGATATTACCCGTACTTTCTGCGGATTGAATGATGTCCGCAATATTATCCCTTCTATCGGCTATGCTCACGAAGCCGGAATGATTTCACAATGTTCGCTCTGTATCACTTTTTCTCCGATACATACTGTGGAATATTATGTGAATATGGCCAAGCAGCTTATAGAAGCCGGAGCCGATGAAATCTGTATTAAAGATATGGCCGGCATCGGACGTCCCGTTTCATTGGGAAAGATTGTTGCCGGAATCAAGAAGATTAAAAATATTCCTATACAGTATCACTCTCATGCGGGACCCGGATTCAATATGGCTTCTATTTTGGAAGTATGCCAGGCTGGTTGCGACTATATTGATGTAGGTATGGAACCATTGTCATGGGGAACCGGCCATGCTGATTTGATTAGTGTGCAAGCCATGTTGAAAGATGCCGGATTTAAAGTGCCCGAAATTAATATGGAAGCGTATATGAAAGTGCGTTCCATGATTCAGGAGTTTATGGATGATTTCCTTGGTTTATATATCAGTCCCAAAAACCGTCTGATGAATTCTTTACTGATTGCTCCGGGATTGCCGGGCGGCATGATGGGAAGTTTGATGGCCGATCTTGAAACGAATCTGGAATCTATCAACAAGTACAAGGCAAAACGTAACCTGCCGTTTATGACTCAGGATGAATTGTTGATCAAGTTGTTCAATGAAGTTGCTTACGTATGGCCGCGTGTGGGTTATCCTCCTTTGGTTACTCCGTTCAGCCAGTATGTGAAGAACCTTGCCATGATGAATGTAATGGCTATGGAGAAAGGTAAGGAACGTTGGGGAATGATTGCCGATGATATTTGGGATATGATTTTGGGTAAAGCGGGACGTTTACCGGGTAAACTGGCCCCTGAAATTATTGAAAAGGCAGAACGTGAAGGCCGCAAGTTCTTTGATGGCAATCCGCAGGACAATTATCCCGACCAGTTGGAAAAATATCGCAAGATGATGCTTGAAAAACAATGGGATAAAGGACAGGATGACGAAGAACTGTTTGAGTATGCCATGCATCCGGCCCAGTATGAAGCTTATAAGAGCGGGAAGGCAAAAGAAGACTTCTTGGCAGATGTGAAGAAACGTCGTGAGGAGAAAGCGAATGCCACTACTCCTGTCGAAGCTGAAAACAAGACCAAGGTATTGACGGTGGATGTGAACGGGCAACCTTATCGCGTTACAGTGGCATATGGTGCTGTAGATCCTGCTACGCTGACAGCTGCTTCGGGTGCAGTTCCCGCACAAGCTGCTCCTGCTCCGGTAGGGGAAGGGAAAGATGTGCTTTCTCCGTTGGAAGGTAAATTCTTCCTAGTAAAGAATGCCCAGGAAACTCCGAAGAAGGTGGGTGAAAAGGTTAATAAAGGTGATGTGATTTGTTACGTCGAAGCAATGAAGACCTATAATGCGATCCGTGCGGAATATGACGGTACTATAACTGCTATTTGCGCTAATTCGGGTGACACGGTTTCAGAGGATGACGTATTAATGAAAATAGTATAATGGAAGATATATTTGAAAGACTTTATGATATGACTGCTTTCAGCAATATTATTGCTGAACCGCAATTCTTGATAATGTATGCCATTGCGTTCATCTTACTTTACTTGGGGATCAAGAAAAAGTACGAACCGCTGCTGCTGATTCCGATAGCTTTCGGAGTGTTGCTGGCTAACTTTCCCGGTGGTGAGATGGGGGTTGTCCAGGCCGATGAAAACGGCATGGTAATGGTGAATGGAGCACTGAAGAACATCTGGGAAATGCCGTTGCACGAAATTGCGCACGACTTGGGCCTGATGAACTTTATCTACTACATGTTGATTAAGACCGGTTTTCTTCCGCCTATCATTTTTATGGGGTAGGTGCTTTGACAGACTTTGGTCCGATGTTGCGTAATTTGCGGCTTTCTATTTTCGGAGCTGCTGCACAGTTGGTATTTTCACAGTATTGTTGGTAGCTATCTTGATGGGGTTCACTCCGAAAGAGGCGGCTTCATTGGGTATTATTGGTGGAGCAGACGGTCCTACCGCTATCTTTACCACTATTAAACTGGCTCCCCATTTGCTAGGGCCGATTGCTATTGCCGCTTATTCGTATATGGCTCTGGTACCCGTTATCATTCCGTTGGTTGTGAAAATCTGGTGTACGAAGAAAGAATTGAGTATCAATATGAAGGAACAGGAAAAGAAATATCCTTCTTCGGTAGAAATCAAGAATCTTCGTGTGCTGAAGATTGTATTTCCGATTGTAGTGACTACGGTGGTCGCTCTGTTTGTGCCAAGTGCAGTGCCTTTGATTGGTATGTTGATGTTTGGTAACTTGATTAAGGAAATAGGTAGTGATACTTCACGTTTGTTTGATGCAGCTTCAAATAGTATCATGAATGCGGCAACTATCTTCTTGGGGTTGTCAGTCGGTGCGACAATGATACGGAGGCATTTTTGAATTGGACTACTATCGGTATTGTGATAGGTGGTTTCTTGGCGTTTGCCTTGTCTATTTCCGGTGGTATCTTGTTTGTGAAGTTGGTGAATCTTTTCACTAAGAAGAAGATCAATCCACTGATTGGGGCTACAGGTTTGAGTGCTGTGCCCATGGCCAGCCGTGTGGCTAATGAAATTGCTTTGAAGTATGACCCCAAAAATCATGTGCTTCAATATTGTATGGCAAGTAACATTTCAGGAGTTATCGGTTCTGCCGTGCTGCCGGTGTGCTGATTTCATTCCTACAATAAAAATCATCGTATTTAAATTGTTCGGGCACGAATTATACGGAAATTACAGGTGTTTTAGACAATACTGTAAGATCTGTATAGTTCGTGTCTTTTATTCTCTTTCTGTATCGTTCTCCTGGCTAAAACAAATAGAATAGGCCCTCTCCTCACGAAGAAAGCCTATCGTTAGATTAATGTTTAATATAAGAGAGAGTTTTATAGTCCTAACAGTTCATTGAACTTCTCTGCTGTCTTGGGATCTGACGGACGGGTCATATTGGCAGAGATGATTTTGCCATCCGATCCAGCAGGATAAAACGGGGAATGCCGTTGATGAGGTAAGCATCCATAAAGGTCCTGTCTGTTCCCATGTGTAACTGGATCCCTTTTAGTTGATCCTTTGTTACCATGTTCTCCCATGCCTTTTTGTTCTTGTCGCATGACAGGCTGACAAAATGAATATCCTTCCTGCATATTTCTCTTCCAATTCCTTTAACGCAGGAAGTTCTCCACGGCAAGGGCCACACCAGGTAGCCCACACGTCAATATAGATATATTTCCCTTTCAAATCTGCCAAAGATACTGTTTTTCCATTGATATCCGGATAGGAGAAGCTAGCTGCTGAGGGATTGCCTGATCTTAATTTTTCCCACTTGGTACAAAGTGCGTTGAATTTTTCTATGGACTTTGCATCCTTCACATGTTTGCGGAATAGGACAATCAGCCCGTCTGCTTCATCCAGCCCGTTATTGTCTACAAAGTTATAAACAAATTGGTCAATCAGAAATTCTGCAACCTTTTCATCCTGTATGGTTGCATCTACGTAGTTTACACTTTGTTCTGTAGAACTTGATGCAACTGTTTTTCCTTTATTACTAAAGGCACTGATAGCATCGGGAAGAAAAGCCTTATATTCTTTTAGAGCTAATAAACTGGCATTGATCGGAGTAATAGCTTCCAGTTTTTCATAATATGCTTTGGAAGGAATATAGTTGTCATCCTTTCCAAAATGAGGATGATACAAAGCGTATTTGGAGAAATAATAATACGTATAGAATTGCAAACGTATTTTTTCCTGTGTAGTGAAATCGGCTGGAAGTTTTGCGGCTTCCAATACTTGGCAATTGGCTGCGTACAGGCTGTCCCCTTTGTGTATGAGGGCGGCCTCTTGCATTTTCATATCGGGCATACCGAGTGATTGGAGCTCTTTGCTTCCCAGATAGGTGTTGATAGCGGCACCTGCTCCTTCAAAGGTTGTGTTTCTCCACATGTTGTCACTGTCGAATGACAAGGTAAGGTCTTGATTGGGATCCAGATAAAGAGTACGGCGTCCGCGTGTGTATTGCATGGTTACATATTGCGGAGTGAATCCTGTGATTTCTATGTTGCCGTTTCCAGCGGCATCAATCGCCACTTCTTTTTGTTCGCCACTTTGGCTGAAAGTCAATCTCACTTTGACCTTCTCATTGGGATTGGTGACCTTAAAAGTGAGCTTTGCAGCTTCTGTAGCGGTAAAGGTACTCAGCGCAAGGCCAAGTACCATGATGGATTTTAGAGTTCTCATCTTATTTTTTTCTTTTAGGTTTCATTTTCAATGCATCGGGACGCATGTTATAGACTTTCTTTCCGTATGCGGGTTCTGTGCTGAGGCAGGCAGGGATGGGGCTTTGCCGTTCAGTTTGCGAAGTACCATTTCCAAGGCGGCTGCATATTCCTGATGGATGAAAGCATCATCTCTGTCTGTTTGGTTATAAGCAATGTATTGCAGATAGCCTACACATTTGTTGAACCAGAATTCGGGAAGTTCCTCTGCTTTGTATCCCAAACGGGCGATAAATTTCAGTCTACTGATTAACTCTTGCTGATTGACTGTGGTGTCTGCAATCATCGCATCAATCTGGGTAGCTGCCGCTTCATACTTTTGTTCCCGGATATCATTATTGATACGGATCATTTTCAGATTGAAATCTTTTCCTTCATAGTTGCATAAGCTTCAATTTCCGCCAATTCGCCGTATGAAGTTTCTTTTGCCAATTTAGCGTCAACAGCTTTTTTGCCGAAACGCTGGCAGAAATCCGCATAATTGTCTGATACTTGCTTCAGGTACGGGTTCATGCCATTGATGGTGTTTACATATACTTCCCATACATTCGGATCAGTCAGTTTGGCACCTCCTTTTATTAATTCATCAAAAGCGGCTTGTACGTTATTGCGTGCATAGACTGAATAGTGATAATTGATGTAATCAATCAAGAATGCACGTTCTCTGTTCCCCTTGGTATATTGCTCTTGCAGGTAAAAAGAGCGTTTGGTAGGAATGTTTGCATCTTTTCCTGTCTGAATAAACTGTTCGGGAGTCTGACGGCTGCTGCTGCGATGAACGATTTCTTCGGTGGCAGGATCTATGAATGCATAGGTGGGATAACTGCGTACACCGTATTTCTTGGCTAATGTAATTCCTTCACCTTCTTCAGCATCAATTTTGAGGTTGATGAAAGTTTGGTTATAGTAGTAACCCACTGTAGGCAATGAGAATACGGTTTGTGCCATATTCAGGCAAGGTCCGCACCATTGTATAGAAATCAATGAATATCAGTTTATTTTCTGCTTTGGCCTTGGCTACGGCTTCTGCCCAAGTAGTGCCGTGCAGGAAATTGATTCCTGCATTCTGGGCATTTAAGTGAATCGCATAGATACATGCGAAAATGAGTAAGATATATTTTTTCATGTCTTTGAATTTAATATGTTAATAACCAGGGTTTTGTTTACATTCCAGATTAGAACTGATTTCTGACGACGGAATGGCATCGATACGGCGGTCTATGATGCGTTGGTAATAATTGTCTCCTTGTGCTTCCGATTTTTCATATTCTTTTTCCAAAGCTTCTCTTAACGTCTTGTTCAAAGCAAGCAGACGGGTGAAATCGGGTTTCTCTGTGTATCCTGCAAAACGGATCATGCAAACCATTCATGCCAGTTCTCGAAAGACAATTCCAGCATCCATTCGTTGAATATGGCGGTTTCCAGTTCTTCGTTATTGGCTGGAAGAATTATTTCGGCTCCTGCTCTTTCGCGTAGTTTACGGATCGGTGCGTAGGCTTCGGATATAGAGGCTCCCGAACGATACAAGGCTTCGGCTTTTATCAGATAAAGTTCAGAAACACGGCTGAAGATGACAGGCATGTCATTGGCATCATTCAGCAGCTTCTTTACCGATTTCAGGTTGTAGGCTACCGCAGAACTGCGGCTGTCCATCAGGCTGTCTACTTTAGAGAAGATGGCATCGGCGCGAGGATCATCCCCCACCAGTTCCACATACTCATTGGTGGGCCCCCAGTAACCTTGTTTTTTCGTGGGGCTGTTACCGTAACATTGCTGACGGGTTGAAGTGTTGGTGGCATCTTTTTGGTCGAATACACGAGCGAATAGAATCTCTTTGGTTGTTGAAACTTATCAAAACGTCACCATAGTTTGCTTCCGGCAATGGAGAATTTGTATCAATTGCATCATTAACTGCTGCTACCGCTTCTGTGTATTTTCCTGCATACAGCAATACTCTTGCCTTTAATGCCTTGGCTGCTTCTTTAGAAGCTTGTGAAAGCTTTTTCCAATCAGGAGCTTTTTCAATAGCTATTTCCAGTTGATCCAGAATATATTGATAAGAATCGGCTACGGAGCTACGTGCCTTTAGAGCATTGGATACGGATGGAGCTTCATTACGCATGACAACCCCGTATTCACTATTCATATCCCAAAATTCGCAGTAACGAACCAAGATATTGAAGTAGGCCAAAGCGCGTAAATAGGCTATTTCACCTAACACTTCGGCTCTACGGTTTCCGGAGAACTCTCCGTCACTCATGCGGTTACAGGCTGTTTCCAGGAAGTTGGCGTTTTTTGATTACAGCGTAATCTGCATCCCATTCCGTTGCATCACTGAATGATAGGGTAGGCAACATTCGTTCGGAGTAGTAAACGGCATTACCGGCGCTGACAATTTCTTGACGCCACATGGTCCCGGCTTTGAAGGAACCACTTACTGTAGGAAATATGACATTGAATCCATTTCCGGGCAAGGAGTAATAGATTCCGTTTAAGGCTAACTCTACAGCAGCGGGTGTTGTGATGGCACCGTCTAAATCTGCTTCGAATTCGGGCTTTTGGTCCAAGACATCTACCAACTGGCACGAGGAAACGCCCATTGTAAGTAAAGCTAAGAATATATATTTTTTCATTCGATTATACATTTAAATGATTATAAGTTAATTTTTAAACCAGCCGAGAAAGAGCGGAAACCCGGATAAGTGGAGGTTTCATAGTTACCGCCATAGTTGCTGTTACTGTTTACGGTAGCAGGGTCTGTTCCCGGATAAGAGGTGAGCGTGAACAAATTGGTAGCCGAGACAAATAGTTGTCCTTTAATTACTTTGTTTAAAGGTAAATTATAAGTCAGACGCACTTCCTGCAAACGGAAGAAGGAGGCATTAAACAATTCATGATCGGTTAGTCTAGGTACACCGTCACCTATATACAAGGCCGGGTATTTGGCATCTTTGTTGGTGTCAGACCATCTGTCATTCAATCCATAGTCAATCAAACCGGTTAATTGTCCGGGTAGATTCTGCAATGTTTTGTTATAAATCTTCAAACCACCGATCTGATATCCGAAGTTGGCGAACAGCTGAATTGTTTATAAGATAAATTGGCAGTCAGACCGCCGAACAGATCCGGATCCGGATTACCGATAATAACACGGTCATTGTAGTTGATGATTCCATCTCCATTTAAATCCTTAATTTCCAAATGTCCCGGTTTTAATGAGTTACCATCGTAATAACTTTGTCCCTTTGATTTAGCATAGGCATTCAATTCATCTATTCTGGCTTGATCTTGTATGATCCCGGCATATTCATAACCATGGAAAGCTCCCATTGGATAGCCTACAGCCAATACTTGGTCGGCATAGCTGCCTTGAACTACTACATTCATAGCTGATTGTGCTCTACCTTCTTCAACCAGTTTGGTGACTTTATTCTTGTTATGTGACATATTCAAGGTCAGGTCCAAGTTCCAGTCTTTAGTAGATAATACACGGCCTACCAGGTTTATTTCAATACCGCGGTTGGTCAATGCTCCGATATTACGGTTCATCTGCATAGAGCCACCGGTTGCACTGGGCGGGAAATCAAATGACCAGATCAAGTCTTTGGTATCTTTGATATAGCCGGAGATAGAACCGGTCAGTCGGTAATCGAACAATGCGAAATCAAGACCTAAATCATATTGGGTCGATTTTTCCCAACGGATGTCGCGGTTACCCACTTGTTTGTGTATAATGGCTGATAGATTGTTATAGCTGGTTGCTTCGTATAAATCACGATTAGAGAAGCTGGTTAAGTTTTGGGTACCGGTAGTACCTACGCTGGCACGTAATTTCAAATCATTAATGAATGTCAGGTTTTTCATGAATTTTTCCTGAGAGATACGCCATGCAATGGCTCCTGAAGGGAAGAAACCATAACGGTTGTTCGAACCAAACATGGATGAACCATCATAACGCCCTGTAAAAGTGAACAGGTAGCGCTCCATTAATTTATAATTGATACGGGCAAATGAAGAGAACAGACCACTTGCATTATATCCGTTACCCCAAGATGAGATGCTTGCGGCACTTCCTAAATTGGTGTAAATATCATTATCCGGATAAGTCTGGCTATTCATTCTTGTACTACGGCTTATACCACGTTCAAAGGAGATACCGGCTACGGCATCCAAAACATGATTCTTGTTGAACTCATAGTTATAATTCAATGTATTGTCGAATACGGTTTTTGAATATTTATAATGATATTCTGACCCACTGGCTTCATTTCTAGTACTTAGAAAACTTGGACTGAATGAATTGTTTTCAGTAAATTGTAAATTACCCGATAAACTGGAACGAAACCGGAATCCTTTCCAAATATCAACTTCTCCGTATACGGTTCCCATGATGCGGTAAATATTATCATGATTTTCTTATAGGTGTTGGCTACCGGGTTGGCTTGACCTGTGGACATATCAAATTCACCGTTATCATTATATATAGGAAGGTCAGGACGGAATCCTTGCGCACTAAATAGTGATGTGTTCGCATTATTTTGGTCTGTATAACTCATATTGGCATTAATACCAAAACGAAGGATAGGCAGCACGTTCATTTCTGTAGACACACGTGCGTTATATCGGCTTAAGTCACCTCCTTTGACCATACCTTGCTGATCGAATACTGATAATGAAATAAGGTATTTAGATACTTTACTGCCTCCGCTTACAGTCAAGTCGGCATTATGGCGGATAGCAGTTTGTTTCACTTCATCAAACCAATTGGTGTTGGCACTGCCTAATGCAGTGGAATTAGGTTCAAGAATTTCCAATGCATATTGGTTGGACGGATCATATACCAAGGTTTCTTTGGCAAAGCGGCGTACTGTTTCCCGCCATTCATCACCATATAAAATACGGAAGTTCTTAATTTGAACATCAGTGGTAACATTGTAGTTGAAGCTGACGGTAGGTTTGGAACCTTCCACTCCTTTTTAGTGGTAACGATAACTACACCATTTGCGGCGCGAGAACCATAGATAGCAGCCGCAGAAGCGTCTTTCAGTACGTCCATAGACTGGATATCATTGGGCGAAATTGCATCCAGCATACTGGGATCTTCTACAGGAACTCCGTCGATCACATACAAGGGTTCATTGGAACCGGTCAATGACGTGGCACCCCGCACACGTACACGGACAGTTTCACCCGGAACACCTGTATTTTGGGATACCTGTACACCGGCAGCCAAGTTTTGAAGCATGGAGGTTACATTAGGAGTGTTTAATTGGCTCAATTGTTTTAAACCTACTGAAGCAACAGAACCGGTCAAGTCCTTAATGGAGGAAGTACCATAACCTACTACGACAACCTCGTCCAGATTAGTTACTTCACTTTCCATTTTTACATTGAAGACATGTCTGTTACCAATTTTCTCCTTAACCGTCTGCATACCGATAAAGCTGATCATTAGTTCGTCATTTTTAGTATTTTCGGGATAAGACAACATGAACTGCCCATCCATATTGGCTACAGTACCGAAAGTTGTACCTTGGATGACAATAGAAGCTCCAATGACCGGTTCACCCGTATCATCTTTGATAACTCCGGTAATCGTTCTGCGTTTGGCATTTCTGTCAATCGGTAATATTAACACATAATTGTTTTCCACTAACTCATAACGCATACCTGCCTGGCTACAAATCACTGAAAGTGCTTGCTCTAAAGGTTCTTTGTTTAATGTTAGTTTCAAAGGTACATTGTTCAAAGTTGCATCTTCGTACATGATATTAATTCCGGTTTGCTTTTTGACCATGTTAAGGGCCTCTTTCACACTGATGTTTTCACTTTTGATAGTGACTGTCTTATCAGCTGATACATTTGCAAACACAGCGTTGAATGTGCAGAATATGCACATTAGCATTACTAAAAACCTCATTTTTGGAGGTTTAGCTACTAAACTCTTCCAAAGCTCGTTTCTTTTCATAAAACTCAAATAACTTATTTAATAATTTAGAATATTCCTGTTATACAGGGCTTGATTATTGTTTTTTTACTAATATGGTTTCTCCCTTTTTCTCAAACTTGACATCGGATACACGATGAATGATGTCTAGTGCAAAGTCCAAAGGCTTGTTGCGGAAAATAACTCCGGTGAATTTCATGGTTTCTAATTCCTTGGATGCTATTTGAATATCTACATTATAGCATCGGGACAGACGGGCTATCAGCAAGGGAAATGGCATTGCGTCAAATTCCATAGCGCCTCAGTCCATGAAATATAGAATTCAGGATCTACTTTGTAACTTTTGATTGTGCAGAAGAGTAATGTTCGCCTGGTAGTAGATAATATTCACCTGATGGAGCATTTACCTTTAATTTTCCTTCAATCAAGGTTACTGATAATTCTTCATCGGGATAAGCCGAGATATTGAAGTTGTTCCTAATACATAAATAGTATGGTCGTGTGTTTTTATTATGAAAGGGCGGGCTTCATCGTGTGTAACCTCAAACATGGCCTCTCCTTCCAAAGTAACTTCCCGGGTATCTCCGAATTGAACCGGAAAGTTGATATGGGAGTCCGCATTCATTTTTACTTTTGTGCCGTCAGCCAGTACTATTGCGTATTCCGAACCTTTGGGTACTATGATTTTATTCTGTAATAATTCAGCATCTGGTTCTGGCTTATGAGGATAATTACTTTCTTGTGGGAATGTGATCTCTCCATTGTTGATACGACTTCCATTGATTTCCCGTTGGCTGTTATAAAGTGGAACTACAGACTGGTTTGCTTGTACCCAGGTGGCTTTAGGAGTTTCTGGATTTTGGGAAAGAGGTGATTGTTGTGATTGTTCGCTTTGGGCAATAACAGGTGCTAGGTTCCGGTCATTGAAATATAAAATGGAGGTAATCCCTATCAGTATTGCTATTGCAGCGGCTGAGGAATAGACTACGATACGGCGATAAATACTACCGGATTGGTTACAACGATTTTGAAGTGACTTCCATGAGCCTTCTTTATCAAACTGATGTAATAAGTTAAGTTGGTTGTTTACATGATGGAGTGAAAGTAACTTCACAAAAATTTCTCTATGCGATGCGTCCTTTTCAATCCATTGCTTTAATTCTTCAAATTCCTGTTCATTGAGTTGATGGGACAGGTATTTTTGAATTAGAATTTCCGTTTTATTCTTTTGCATAATTGTTGTACTGTTTAACAGAAGTATCACAATTACACAAAATGGGTGACAAAAATCTGAAGAAATTTATAAATTAAATAAGATTAGGATTTCTGTCATATTGAAACGACGCAACATTTTTAGTGCGCGTGATAGGTGGGTTTTACTGTATTTATGGAAATATGGAGCTCTTCAGCTACTTCTTTGTATTTTTTGTCTTCCAGAATAATTTTGACTAAAACATTATACTCTTGTTCCGGCAATTTTTTTAATTCGGCCAGTATTGATTCCTTTTTTGCAATAGCTCTTCTTCATCATAAAAATCATCGATAGGAGAATAAGATTCTTCTTCCATTTCGTCTAAAGAAAAGTAACGTTCCCGTTGTACTTTGGTCAGTGAGGAGAAACGGACGGCATTGAATAGCCATGCGTGCAGATTGGAGGAAATAGTGGTATGCGAGTTTTTATCCCAAAAACTCACAAATAAATTCTGTACGATATCTTCTGATGTTTCCGCAGAACCTGTGAACTGTACAGAGTAGAGACATAAAGGGAGATAATAAGTATCATACAGTAGACGAAAGGCCTTTTCTTTGTTTTCTGCAAAGAGAGCTAGTATCCTTTCGTCTACTTCATTATATCTATTGTATTTTCTTGCATTATTGTTCATGGATGCCTTTTGCGGCACAAAATTAGGAATTTAACCGACACGATATACGACTTTCATGGATTAAAAATGCAAAAAGTACAATGTATTATGAATATTTTCTTTATTTTTCAATTCTGAACCAGTCAGCGTCCGTCCATCCTCCGTCATTGGTTACAATAGCGGGGCGCGTACAGAAGATACCTACCTTGGCTCCTATCCATTTACCTTCTTTTACTTGGAAAGTTTCTCCTAATGGCTGGAATTTCTTGCCGTCCGTACTGTAGCTGAGGTTACATTTCACTAATAAGTCGTGACCGCCTTCACTGGCTTTAATCTTGTCTCCTTTTGCGGAAAATTTAGCGCGAAGATAGATTGTGCCGTCTTTTAAGGGAACGGAAGCATTTACTTTTTCAGTAGCTCCCCGATCGGCTTTCAGGCATTCCACTTGTGACAGGACAAGTCCGTTGTCTGTGTTTTCAACAACTAATCCGGCATAATCCATTCCCATTACAACCAGTCCCGTGCGTTCACCTTTATATTTTTCTGTCGGCTTGAAAGTAAGTTTGGTGGTGGCAGTAAAATTGGGAGCCGGGGTTTTTTGTAGCATCAGATTAGAAACATCCCATAAACTTTTATAATCTTCGGGAACTGGGTAGGAGTATAGACGTACAAATCCTTCTCCTCCGTTGAAATAAGCCCATTTTTCATTGATGTTAGCCTGCCATTGCCATTGAGGAGACAATGTATAACCATCAAACTCATCACTTTCTTGCGGGGTACAAATAGGATAGTTCTTACCTACATTAGGCTTTTTATAAGTCAGAACAGGTTCGCCACAACCATCGCCGTCTTTATCAACACCTATAACGGGCCAGTCATCAACCATTTCATAGGTTGCAGATGGACTAAGCGTCCGTAAGCTCCTACGTCTTGGAAGTGCATGAACCAGTCCTCTCCCGTAGGGGTGTCTACCCAACCGCCTTGATGAGGCCCGTTGACGGGAGAGTTGCCTTGCGCTAATACTGTTTTCCATTCGTATGGACCGTATACGTTTTTTGAGCGAAGTACGACTTGCCATCCTGTAGGAACGCCGCCTGCCGGATGGAAGATGTAATAGTATCCATTACGTTTATAGAATTTGGGCCCTTCACAAGTTTGATGTGCTTCATGACCATCGAAAATGATACGGGATTGTGTGATAGCTTTACTTGCATCGGCACTTAGCTCACAAATTGTAATTACACTTTTCAGTCCGGCCCGGCTTCCTGCATAAGCGTGAACCAAATATACACGACCGTCATCATCCCATAATGGAGTCGTGTCGATGATGCCTTTTCCGGCTTTCACCAAAACTGGCTCGCTCCAGGGACCTTTCGGATCTTTGGCTTTCACCATGAATGCTCCTTGGTCCGGGTCACCCCAGAATATATAGAATTCACCGTTATGGTGGCGGATACTGGGTGCCCATACACGGTTGCCATGTTCAGGACGGACATCGGTAACAGGGGGCAGTGCGTAGGGTACAGCCGCACCTATGATAGTCCAGTTGACAAGGTCTTTGGAGTGTAATATTTGTAAACCGGGCAGACAGTTGAAACTGGATGAGGTCAAATAATAATCGTCTCCTACACGGCAACGTCCGGATCGGAGTAATCCGCATACAGGACTGGATTTTTGTAGGTCCCATTGCCTTGGTCGGCCACCCAGGCTTGGGATACATAATTCTGTGCGGGAGCAGATAAAAAACAGCCTCCTAGCAGACAGAGAGTGATTAGTCGTTTCATGGTTTTAGATTTTTTATTTAATTGTAATTTTGCAAGGATGTTCCAATTCTTTTCTCCATTGGGGAAGATAATTGAACCAGTCTTTCATATCTTTAAATCCGAAACTTTCTTTTTTTGAGGTGAAAGTAACGTAATAGTGGAAATGCTGTTGCCCCGGTGCTTGTAAGGTATATAAGTAGTTTGATCCGTCTTGTACTTCTTTACCGATATATTTAGGAATGAAAGTTCCCATACCTGTTGTTTCCTTCACATAACCTATGGTGTCTGTGACAGGCCAGTCGGTTCCCCAGCTTCCAGTCAGTCCTTTATGGTCGCTCATGTGACCTCCTTCTTTCAGAATCTGTACACCTGCTGCAAAGACTTCCTGTTTAAGCGGACGTCAAACAGGACATCTACCTTCATGTCCCGATGACCGCCATAGATGGTATATCGATTGATCATGTTCAAATCGTTCCCTTGATATTCCCAACCGATGACTTCTGCTTCGACGATGGCACGTACAGGACCGGAGGCTAGTACACGTTCCGTGCGGTTTACTACTGGTTTTATGTGGGTCGCTTCAGTACCATTCCAACCTTTTAATGCACCTACACCACCACTATTGTAAACACGTAGCGCATCATCTCCGTAGCCGTTGGCGCGTTGCGCTTTGGTAGGGTAGAAACAAGTCTCTTTTATTTCCAGTCTTTTATTTACTTTGCTATATGGATCTACCGTCTGTTTTTCGTTGAAATAGATACGATAGGCAACTAATTCACTCTCTATAGCCGGTCCGTGATGGTAAACAAAACTATATACATTCTCGGTTCCTGCCGCTGAAAATCCCGTAATATTGGCGAATTTGTTGTTATGTCCGTAAGCTTTCATTTGGGCATAAGTACGTGCCGGATAGTTTTTTTCACTTTTTTCTGAAGAGAGAATTATACGGAAACTTTTGTTGCTTTTGGCTGGCATATCGATAAGGAAAGCCAGTTCGTCAGCACGTGCGTCACCGTTCAGATCGTCCAGTTGGGACGGAATTTCTTTATTACCTTCCCATACAGTGGCGGATTTGATGTTGAAACCTGCTTTCAGGTTATTTAAATCTATCACTATCGGTTCGTCGGTCTTATTTTGATTCCATTCATTGCTGACTTCTACGGTCAGTGTCTTTTCGCCTTTTTGTGCAAAAGAGTTGGTAAAGCATCCTGCTAATAATGTGAGGACAATAATTGAGTGCTTTTTCATAATGATGTATAGTTTATTATTTTAAGCACGGATCATACGGATTACACAGTGTTAGTATGAAAACCGTGTTTATCCGTGCAATCCGTGCTTTACTATTTTTATAAATTAAGTGGAGAAATGCACTAATGGGTGTAAGAATTAGAAGTTGAGTTCTTCTCCTTGTGCCCCGATTTCAGCATGATTCTTTCCGTCTATCGTTACATTGGAAACATTTTGCATCTTCAAGTTCTTTCCACTTTTTAATAACTCTATTTTGATATTTTTCATATTAACTTCGTCGGCTTCGCTTAATACTACACCTTCTTTAGCATTAGATACGATGATATTCTCCATATTGATATTCTTGATTCTCATCTCAGGCAAGCCATTGAAGAACACAGCCCTGCCTGCTCCGTTACAGGTTACATCTTTGATAAAGATATTACGGAATATCGGAGTTTCTTCTGTTACAGGAGGGATGGTAGTTTCTGCTTTCTTTTCATCCTGATTAGGATCTTCACCACGACCTTTTCCACCATAGTATAAATTGAATATTAATGCTTCGTTCGGAATATTAATCATGTTGATATTGCTGATGTAGATATTCTCTACCAATCCGCCACGCCCACGATTACTTTTAAAGCGTAAGCCAACATCTGTACCCATGAAAGTACAATTGTCTACATATATGTTGTTTACACCTCCTGACATCTCACTACCTACAACAAAACCTCCATGTCCATGTAATACGGTGTTGTTCATAACGATAACATTTTGACAAGGTTCACCGCGTTTGCGCCCTTGTTCGTCCTTTCCTGACTTTATACAGATACCATCATCTCCTGCATCAAATGAGTTGTTGATAATCAATGCTTTATTACATGATTCCAAATCAAGAGCATCTCCGTTTTGTGAGTACCAAGGATTAGAAACTGTAACTTTATTAATTGTAATATTTTCACATGATAGCGGATGTAAGCACCAACTGGGTGAATTTTTGAATGTCGCTCCTTCCAGCAATACCTTATTACATTTGATGAAACTTAGCAATACAGGACGTAACCAGTCGCGCATGTAGTCCCAGTCAGAATCGGTAAGTTCTCCACGAGGTACGTTGAAGTTGTCTTTTGACAGGATAGCACCTTTCAATGCACCTTCACTGGGATACCAGATTCTTCCGTCGGTATCTACCACACCACCGGAGGCGACCAATTTTTTCCATTGGCCTTCAGTCAGTTTATCTTTTTTGGTCGGACGCCATGTGTCTCCATTTCCATCAAATACTCCGTGGCCTGTAATCGCTATATTTCAGCATTACGTGCTGAAATAGGAGACTGGCAACGACGGGTTTCCAAACCTTCAAAAGACGTGTTTATAATGGGATATAGTGAATGGTCTGCACTGAATAATACTAATGCATTCTTTTCTGTATATAGATTCACATTGCTCAATAGTTCGATGGGACCGGTCAGCCACAAGCCTTCAGGAATAATGACTTTGCCACCTCCTTTGGCATTAACCTGTTGGATTGCATCATTAATAGCCTTTGTGTTTAAAGTGATACCGTCTGGCTTGGCACCGAAATCTATGATGTTTACCGAATAGTCTGGAAAAGTAGGTTGTTCAACTTTATCCATCTTGAAAGGGAGGCTTGTATAGATGGCGGGATCTATAATATCTTCTACAATAGTCGTAGACGGACAATTATTACATCCGGTCAAAAAAGGAATTAAACATGTGGCAGGAAGTAATAGAATCTTCTTTATTAAAGTAGTCATTGGTATTATATATGTTTAAGATTAATAATTATCTAGTTGATTGTTGCTTTAAGAAGTCTTATCACTCTCCGTAAAAGACCTCACGGGCTATTTACGGGAGCAGCAATAATGTTTCATGTTAACCTAATTCTAACCTTAAATAAATATTATGAAAAAACCTCTTAATTCGATGGCAAATATAGCTGAAAGAATTGTCCTTTATGTGCACTATTTGATAGAATAAGTGGATTTTTTGTTAAATTCTCATTTAGCTGAAACCTTAAATGGTAAAAATTAGTTTTATAATTGCATTATTTCTTCATTTGTGTGCAAAAAAGCTATGATTAATTTATTTGTTTGTATCTTTGCAAACTAATTTAACAATAAAGAAGGTATGAGTTACAATTTGTTGAAAGGAAAAAGAGGTATTATTTTTGGTGCATTGAACGAACAGTCTATCGCATGGAAAGTTGCTGAAAAGGCTGTAGAAGAAGGTGCGTCCATTACATTGTCCAATACTCCGGTAGCTGTCCGCATGGGAGAAGTTTCTGCTTTAGCTGAGAAACTGAATTGTGAGGTAATTCCGGCAGATGCAACCAGCGTAGAAGATTTGGAGAATGTTTTCAAACGTTCGATGGAAATATTGGGTGGAAAAATAGATTTCGTTCTGCATTCTATCGGTATGTCTCCTAACGTTCGTAAGAAACGTACTTATGATGACCTCGATTATGATATGTTGAGCAAGACTCTGGATATATCTGCCGTTTCGTTCCACAAAATGATTCAAGCTGCTAAAAAGCTGGATGCTATTGCGGAGTATGGTTCAATTCTGGCTTTGAGTTATGTTGCTGCACAACGTACATTCTATGGATATAATGATATGGCGGATGCAAAAGCATTGCTTGAATCTATCGCACGCAGTTTTGGTTACATTTATGGTCGTGAACATCATGTGCGTGTGAATACCATATCTCAGTCACCGACCATGACTACTGCCGGTTCAGGTGTGAAAGGTATGGATAAGCTGTTTGACTTTGCTAACCGTATGTCACCATTAGGCAATGCTTCGGCAGACGAATGTGCAGATTACTGCATTGTAATGTTCTCTGACCTGACTCGTAAAGTGACTATGCAGAATTTATATCATGATGGAGGTTTCTCCAGTGTAGGTATGAGTTTGCGTGCTATGGCAACTTATGAAAAAGGTCTGGATGAATATAAAGACGAAAACGGAAACATCATTTACGGATAAGAAATAGATGATGCGCAAAATTATATTCATATTAGTAGTATGTCTTGTTGCTCTTTCCTCCTGTCAGTGGGATGGGAAGAGTGGCAATACTGCTGATGTGGATGTAAGAGTTGCCCGTTATGATCGTTTGCAGTATGAGTATGTCACGATGAATAGTTTCTCGGCACTGCAAAAAATGAATACGGACTATCCTCAGGTTACCAAACTGTTGATAGAAGATGTATTGGCGATAGGTGAGGTGGATGACATGAAGATTAACGACCGGATGTTGGAATATTATTCGGATTCTACTTTATTGACTTTGATGCACGATGCCGAAGAGAAATTTAAGGATCTTGGTTGGGTTGAGGAAAAACTGACCAAAGGTTTCAAACGTTTGAAAAGAGGTTCCTGCATTGTTCGTTCCTCATTTTTATGCTCAAATAGCTGCTCTGAATCAGTCTGTTGTAGTTGGGGACAGTATTTTGGGTTTTAGTATTGATAAGTATATGGGAGCAGATTATCCTTTATATAAACGCTTCTATTATGACTATCAATGTCGCAGTATGGAGCCTGATCGTATTGTTCCGGATTGTTTTACCTTTTATTTGCTGAGTCAGTATCCTTTGCCATGGCAGCCTGGTCGTACTTTATTAGATATGATTATGCATCGTGGAAAGATAAATTGGATAGTGGCTCATATTTTAGGGTATGAATCTTTTGAGAAAGAGATGGGATATAGTGAGGATGAGGCTGAGTGGTGCAGGAAGAATAAAACAAGTCTGTGGAAGACAATGGTTGAAAATGGTCATTTATATGCTACCGATCCCCTTGTTGTACGTACTTATATACGCAAGGATCCCTTTATTTCTATTATGGGTGAGAAAACTCCTGCAAGTATTGGAGTATGGATGGGGATTTTGCTGATTGATGAATATATGAAAAAGCATCCTGATATGACAATAAAGGATTTGTTGGCTAAGACGGATTATCATCAGATGTTGGCTGAAACAGATTTCAAACCTTGATATTTTGATTGATTAGTAGTATGATGGAAGTTGCTTTGTATCTATTGCCTGTCACATTAGGCGAAACTCCTGTGGAAAATGTGTTGCCTGTGTATAATAAAGAGGTCATTCTCGGCATCAAACATTTTATTGTAGAAGATGTACGCTCGGCACGTCGCTTTTTGAAAAAGGTAGATCGCGGGATTGACATAGATGCATTGACTTTTTATCCATTGAACAAACATACTTCTCCTGAAGATATTTCCGGTTATCTGAAACCTTTGTTGGCCGGACAGTCCATGGGAGTTATTTCTGAAGCCGGTTGTCCGGCTGTTGCTGATCCTGGAGCGGACGTGGTTGCTATTGCTCAGCGTAAGAATCTTAAAGTGGTGCCTTTGGTAGGACCTTCCTCTATTATTATGTCTGTTATGGGATCGGGTTTTAATGGACAGAGTTTTGCTTTTCATGGTTATTTGCCTATTGAGCCTGGTGAGCGTGCGAAACGTATTAAGGTATTGGAGCAACGTGTTTATGCAGAAGATCAGACGCAGCTTTTTATTGAAACTCCTTATCGTAATAATAAGATGGCGGAAGATATTCTTAAGAATTGCCGTCCGCAAACCAAACTTTGTATTGCTGCCAATATTACGTGTGAAGGAGAATATATAAAGACTAAGACAATAAAGGAGTGGCAGGGGAAATTGCCGGATTTATCGAAGATCCCTGTATTTTCTTGATTTATAAGTAATGCGGGACATTCATTAAATATTACAAAATCAGCCAACTAATTCATACACAAGTATTGCGAATTAGTTGCTTTTTGTATCTTAGGTATTCCCCCGAAATAAGATTTGACGGCCAAAACGGGGGAAATATCCAAACTAATAAGATATGGCAAAGATAGTGAATATTTCAGAAATTCACCCTACTTTGGGTTTTACAGAATTTGATATTCTGGAAAAATACCGC
>ENA-OQAS01000145-OQAS01000145.1-human-gut-metagenome-genome-assembly--contig:-NODE-145-length-37108-cov-5.619345_pt1 | contig 37108 bp, 46 predicted proteins | sample MGYA00242733_ERZ504523 | MGnify/ENA primary metagenome ERZ504523 (study PRJEB26092, sample SAMD00036239) | human gut metagenome | host: Homo sapiens | study: EMG produced TPA metagenomics assembly of...
ACCGGCGTTCATAAAGGCCGCGCCTCCGCAGGAGCCGGGAATGCCGTAGGCAAATTCCAGCCCCGTCAGGCTGTGCTCCAGTGCTGTGCGACACACTTCATCAGCGACGCACCGGCCTGGGCAAAAATGGTATTGCCCTTTACCGTTACGGCAGAAAAGTGCTTATCCATCACCAGCACCGCCGCGTCAATGCCCTTGTCTGCCACCAGCAAATTAGAGCCGTTGCCGATGGTCAAGAGCCGCACGCCGTTTGCCCGGGCACACTGCACCAGCCCCGTGATCTGCTCTTCCGTCTCCGGGAACAGCAGCACCCGCGCCGGGCCGCCGATCTTAAAGGTGGTGTGCAGGCGCATGGGCTCGTTTTCCAAATAATCGCAGCCCAGTTCCCGGGCTGCCGCAAGGAGTTCTCTCACGCCATCACCCTGCATTATTTCACCTGGTACAGCAGCGCTGCGCCGATAATACCGGCGTTATTGCCCAGCTGTGCCTTTACAATCTGGGTTTGAATTTTGCTGTGAATGCTGTAACGCTCTGCCTGCACATAGCGGCGCAGGGGCTCCATTAAAGTGTCGCCCTCGTTGCAGATACCGCCGCCGATGCAGATGATTTCCGGCTGCAAGGCGTTGACCAAATTGATCAGCCCGCAAGACACATACTTGATATAGTTATTCACCACTTCAATACCGGCAATATCGCCAAGGCGCATGGCGTCAAACGCAGTCTTGCCATTGACGCCGCCTTCTTCCGCAGCCAGGCGGTGCATAATGGAGTCCGGGTAATCGTCCATAGCACGCTTGGTCTGGCGGATCAGCGCCGTGGCGGAAGCATAAGCCTCCCAGCAGCCCTTACGGCCGCAGGAGCACTGCTCGCCATCTACCATAATCACCATGTGGCCGCACTCGCCACCGGCACAGTTGACACCGTTGGCAATCTTGCGTCCAAAATAATACCGCTGCCCACACCGGTGCCCAGGGTCACAGCCACAAAGTTCTTAGACCCGTTACCGCAACCGGCAAATGCCTCGCCCAGTGCGGCGCAGTTGGCGTCATTCTCTACAAATACATTGTCGACCCCCAAGCGCTCCCGAAGCATTTCCCGGCAGGCACATTGTTAAAGGCCAGGTTGTTGGCAAACTCGATCACGCCGTCTGCATTGCAGGTACCGGGAGAGCCCATACCCACGGCCACCAGGTCACTCATGGTGAGCTTGGCCTCCCGCACGGCCTCACGGCACACCTTCTCCACATCGTCAAAAATGGCGTTGGCCGGGCGCGGCGCATTCGTCTTGGTTTTTGCAGTAGAGATAATATTAAATTGATCGTCCACCACGAGGCGACAATGTTGGTGCCTCCCAAGTCAATTCCTAAGCTGTACATATCTTTTATCCTCCGTTATGAATTCTTCCAAATCTCCAGTTCTTTATCCTCCGGCTCGATCTCTTCCATCCCAAGACCGGCCATCAGCTCTTTGGCAGCGTTATAGCCCATTTTCTTTTGGCGGTTGTTCATGGCCGCCGTTTCTACGATCACCGCCAGGTTCCGCCCGGGGGTGATGGGCACGGTAATCACCGGCACCTGAATATCCAAAATACGGGTGTACTCATTGTCCAGTCCCAGCCGATCATACGCCTTGGTGGAATCCCAAGCCTCCAGCTGAATGACCATATCAATTTTCTCCGTATTCTTAACGGCACCCATACCGAAAATCCGGCGCGCATTGATAATGCCGATGCCTCGCAGCTCCACAAAGTGGCGAATATTGCTGGGAGACGCGCCTATCAACGTTTTGTCGCTGACCTTGCGAATTTCCACCGCGTCATCGGCGATCAGTCGGTGCCCGCGCTTGATCAACTCTACGGCAGCCTCACTTTTACCCGCACCGCTCTCACCGGTAATGAGTACACCTTCGCCGTACACCTCCACCAGCACGCCGTGGCGTGTGATCCGGGGGGCCAGTTCTGCATTCAAATAAGCGATTAAAGTTGCCAGGAAGGGCGAGGTCTCCTCTTGGGTGCGCAACAGCGGCACCTGGTGCGCCTTGCACTCCTCAACGAAGTAATCCGGAATGTCCAGTCCTCGAGTCACCACAGCCGCAGCCGGGTGCAGTGCCAACCAATATTGGAGCGCCCGGCGCCGTTTTCCGGCTCCATATTCAACAAAAAGCCAAACTCCGTCCACCCTAAGATCTGAACCCGCTCGGCATCGAAATAATCCGTATATCCGGTCATCACGATCCCCGGTCGGTTGACCTCATTGGTGGTAATCAAGATCTCATCCGCCGGCTTTGGCAAATAGATGATTTCCAAATTATGCGCCGCTATGATCTTCTCCAGCGATACAGAATAGCTCTGGGTCATTTTTCTCCCCCTCCCATAGGTGTTTATACATATATCATTATATAGAAAGGCGGCCGGGATAGCAAGCCTTTTTTGCCGCTTTTCCAAATTCTTAGGCCGTAACGCGGGATTTAGCCGCAGGGCATAAACAAACTGTAAAATTCGCTGCCCGGCAATTTACATTCAGGCAAAATTGTGCTATAATGCCCAAAAATCCTTATGATTTGCAAAAGCAGGTGAAAACTTGAACGATAAATTAAAAATCGCCATCGGCACAGATGCATTCCCACCCACACGGACGGGATCAGCAATGTGGCTCAAAGCTATGCGGAGAAGATCAATCAAGGTCTTGGTGAGGCTGTGATCGTCACCCCAAAGAATCCGAATCAGCAGGACTATAAATATCCGTATGAGATCTTCCGCTATAAAAGCTGGTGGATTCCCACCAAAGAAGGTTACAGCGTGGGGTGGCCCTTTAAGCCGGAGCTGCACCAAGCCATTATTGACCGGCATTTTGATCTGTTGCACTCCCACTGTCCCCTGGCTACCAGCTACTACTTTAAGCGGGTGGCACAGTTGCATCCCATTCCCACGGTACTCACTTATCACACCAAGTATGAGTATGACTTTGACCGGTGCATTCCCGCAAGCCAGCCAAGGACTTCGCCTATAATTTTATGCTGAAGAACATCAGCGCCGCCGATGAAGTATGGGTCACCAGCGAGGGCACGGTAGAGAGTTTGCGCCGCTTTGGCTACCAAGCGATTATGTAGTGATGCCCAACGGCTGCGATATGCCCAAGGTAGATGTGTCCCAATCCAAGTGGATATGATCCGCCGCAAGCATAATATTCCTGACGGCGTGCCGGTGTTTATCTATGTAGGCCGTATGATTTGGTACAAGAATATTCGTTTAATTTTAGACGCCTGCAAAATTTTAATGGAGCGAGGCGAGGATTTTCGTTTGCTGATGGTAGCTTCGGCGCCAACGAGAACGCCATACAAAAGTATTTTCGCAAACTGGGTCTGGCGGACAAAGTCATCTACACCGGCAAGGTGCTGGATCGGGCGGAAATTCAAGGCTATTACGGCATTTCCGATTTGCTGCTGTTCCCCTCTGTGTTTGACACCAACGGCTTAGTTGTTCGAGAGGCAGCCTCTTGTGCCACACCCAGCTTATTGGTTGCCGGCAGCTGCGCCGCCGAGGGCATTACCGACGATCGCAATGGTTTTCTTTGCCTGGAGAGCGCCCACAGCATTGCAGTGCGCCTGCAACAGATCATGCACCATAAAGATTATCTGCACCGCGTGGGCAAGGCCGCCCAGGAGGAGATCTATATCAGCTGGGACGACGCTGTGCGCCGCGCCTACGATCGCTACCATATTGTGATCGACAACTTCAAATCCAGGCAATAAAAGATAATAAAAACACCCGGTGGTGGGCCTTTCGGTCCGCCGCCGGCTTTTTGCTGCCATTGTTCGTGGGTACTCTTGTATATCAAAGAAAGGGGGAAATCCAACAGCAGCGTCTATCTACGCCACATGGGCGTAAACGGTTATTCCAGTTCAATTCTGTGGCTCGTGGGGGTATCCTCCGCCTTCTTGGGCAAAGTCAAGGTCAGCACACCGTCCTTATAGCCGCCCTTAATACCCTCAGTATCTACACCGCTTACATCGAAGCTGCGGCTGTAAGTACCATAGGAAGCTCAGAGCGAATGTACTTGCCTTTTTTGTCTTTCTCCTCATAGTCGGAGTGGCGCTGCGCACTGACGGTCATCCGATCGCCGTTAATGTCCACATGAATATCTTTCTTATCAAATCCGGGCAGGTCCGCTTCCAATCTGTAAGCGTCACCCTCATCGGTAATATCCGTCTTAAAGGCGGACTGGCTGTCGTCACTGAAGAACACCCCAAAGGGGTCCTCAAAAAAGTGGCGCTCAAAGTTATCCATCTCTCTAAAGGGATCATAAGTGGTCATTGCATGATTATTTCTACGATTCAGCATATCTGTTACCTCCAAAATGAAATTCAAACTGTTGCTAACTTTATATGCAGATTCGGTAAGATTAAGTTGCCGACTGCGCTTGGTTGCTACCCATGGGTACCAACTCCTTTCTGATTCTAACGCACGGTTTGCATTGCTCTTTCTTTTGTTTCTCCCTTGGAACAATTCTTACTATAGACCTCGTTTATGAATAATGTGTGAACAAAAGATAAACAATTAGCACTCTTTTCGCAAGAGTGCTAATATGTGCCATTTATTACATTTTTCTGTGCTTTATCCTCTGCGCAGCAGCTTTTTGGCACAGGCAATCGCCTTTTGTTTTACACTTTTGCCATAGAACAGGCAATATTTGTCCGCCGCCCGCCGGTAGTCTAAATCACCTTGCCGTTTTTCAAATTCCGCAAAGAACGCAGCCCGTGCTTTCGGTTCCGTAGCAGAATGCACCGCACTGGGGTTCCCGGCTAAGGCCGACTCCAACGGTTCTGCCTTCAGTAGTAGATCCGATCGGATCTGCGCCAAGGCTTGTTCCCCGGCGGCGCTGTGCACCAGCACCAGCGAGGTGCCCTTATCGTCAAACATGGTGGGGTCCACATTTGGATTCCCCAAAAGTCCGCTAAGGTCAGATCCGACACATGGCTCGCACCTTTGCCGGGCAATGATAACAGGACGGGCGCAGGATCACATCGGAAAGAAACAGCCGCATATACGGGTCCTGCCTGTACGGGTGTGCCGTACCATTCAGTTGTACGGAATACTGCTGCCAGCCGGTGGATTTGTCGCGAAAAGACAAGGGCAGCTGCGCACCGATGACCTTGGCATAAGCCCGCCATACCGCTTCCGACGGCACGCCGTGGCAAATCACATCTACCGTCAACAGTCCCGGCTTTGGTCCGCCTAAATAGCCCAGCAGTCCTTGCACCTGGCAGCCGGTGCCGGAGAACAGCACTTTCCTGCCCTGTTCCAAATCCAGTTGCACTTTAGTAAAGCAATCCCCCATCCGGCTTTGCACATATTTGCTGCCCATCAGACGGGGCAGATCCTCTGTATGCGTTATGCGCAGATGGCGCACCGTCAAATCCGGCTCCATTGCCGCACCGTAGACTACGCCGCCCTGCTCCAGCATTTTCTCCGCCAAAAGGGAGAACACGCCACCGGAGGAACTTTGTGCCCGCTGTCGGTCTTGCCGAGAAATGGCGGCGTAACAAAGGGGTTCCTTATCATCCACCGGCAACGACTTTTGTGCCGGGCAAACCCGGTTGCAGCGGTCACAATTTATACAAGCCGCTTCCTCTGCCACAGGTAGAAAAAGCCCTCCTTGTCCCGCTCCATACGCAAACAGCTTTTGGGGCATGCGGCCACACAAGCGGTACAGCCGGTGCACCGCACTTTCGGCGTATTCAGCAACCGGACCACCTCCGCAACACAGGCACCTTACCCTTGGTCAAACGGTTGAGTAAACCGGCAAAATAGGCGAATTCATCTGTTTTTCGATACGCGATCAGGAACACACCATTGGGCAGCACGGCACACACAAGCAACCGTAAAATCATAGTCACAATCAGCGACGGCAGCATGATAAAATGACAAACGCCAACGCACGCGCCGCAGCAGACCGCCGCCAGTGCCACATAGCGTAGGGTGCGGCCCACATAAGGCTTCCAACTGCAATGGAACACCACAGTAAACAGGTTATGGGTCAGCCAGGGCATACCCACCACCAGCATGGCAATGATGGTGGAGATTAAAATACCGTAAAGCCCCCAAAACTGCACCATAATCAGGTTAACTACCAAATTCACCAAAGAGCAAATCAGCGGGCGCCAACGGTCCTCGTGCCACATACCGCTGCGTCCTTGTACAAATTCAGCAGATTATTGATTTGGCGAATGATGAAGTAGGCACAAAGGATCAGCACCATACCGTAGGGCAGCAAGTTGTCCTTACCCACCAAAGGGTCATAAACGGCTGATACAGGCAGGCAAAACAGCAAATGCAAAAAGCCGACAGCCAGGACAGCAGGAAAGTAAATTTCCGCAGATCCTTATAGTTTTTCTCCTCACTCTCGGTTACCAAGCTGTTACCGATCCCCGCTAAGCTGGAACTGGTGATCAGGTCACGAAGCCGAAAATGGTATTCATTACAAAAAAGTAGTTTTGATATTTTGCAAGCGCAGTCAGGCCTAAAAATGCGGAAATTACAAGCGTATCCGCAGAATCGTAAACCACGCTGCCGATCTTTGAAGTAAACAGATCTTTAATTCGCTTGTTGATGATCTGTACTTCTTCCTTGGGTAGCTTGCCCATGGCCCTATACTGGGGATACAGCTTATCCACCACAATAGCGGTTACAATATTACTCACCACGCCGGACAACAACGCCACAATAATATACGCGTAATAATCCCGCATAAAGTACAGCACCGCCAACTGCACGCCGTATTTCACCGTATTGATAACATAGCCGATCTTGTCGCCGATATCATTACGCTGATGGGCAAACAACAGGCAGTTTTTGTACGCAAACAGCCAATAGCTAACCACCGTGGTCAGCAAATTGATCAAATACAGCACATACAGATTCACATTTGGCGGCAGGTCTTTTTTTACCAACATGGGCAGCACCGGAATAATCACCAAACCGGCCACTAAGATTACAGCCCCCACAATACGGTAATAAATCTTATAGAGCCGCATCAGTGCGCAAATGCGGGTAGTGTCGTGTTCAGCAATGGGCTTGTACATACTGAAAGTCATGGCCGAACCGACACCCAGTTCTGCCAAATTCAGCACAGCCAAAATGGAGGTGAAAAGACTGTTCAGCCCACATACTCCATACCCAGCCAATAAATCATGGCCGTGCGCATTAAAAACGGAATGATTAAGTTGTAAATTCGCGTTATAGTACCAAAAAACAAATTTCGCGCCGCGTTTTTGGTTCTGCTGTCGTTACTCATGAATCTCCAATGCGTTTTTCAAATAATCCAGTGCAAATTGCCGCTCCCGCTCCAAAACCGCCGGAACAGAAGCATAGTCTTTATAAAAAATGTGGTCCGGATCCTCCTGCACCGAGCCGCGGCACCAGTCGCCAATGCCGAGGCCACCGAAAAGAGTATCAAGCCTACTTCCCATATCCAAATTGTTGTCTTCTCTTGTAAAGCTGCGAAACGGCTTGCCAAAGAGTATAGAAAACACACTGCCGTGGAATGAATCCGTCAGCATCAACTGGCAGTGATGCACCAGCCAAATAAATTCATCCGGCGTGGTCATATAATACGCCAAATTTTGGGGCTCATCCACCCATTCGCTATCTAAAGCGACCCATTGCAAATCGTACTTATCTGCAATGTTTTGAATATACGCTTGCCGTTCTCTAGAAAGCGCACCTAAGAAATAAGTCAATAAAAACTGCTTCTTAACCCTATAATTCGGCTTTTTTTCCAGTGCTGTCCACGCTTGTTCTGTCAGCAACATCGTCGGATCCAACACCACAGGGACAGATCGACCGGTTAGATTCTGTATGATCCTGGCACCCTGTTGCTCCCGAACGGAAACAGACTTAAGCGATTGTAGTTTTTGAATATACTCGTATCGCAACTCCTGCGGGATTTGATCCACACCAATACTGGCCGCATAGGCGATCCGTTTTTGCGGTTCAGCAAATGTGCCAAAATAAAAGTCCAGCGCTTCACGCACAAACCAAAAATCAGGGTTCCAAATTTGATCGGAGCCAAGCACTACATAATCGCAATCGCTCGCCCGGTGAAAATCCTGCCATTGCAGATGGCGTTTATTCCATTTCTCAAACCGTCGAAAGCGCCGCAGCCTATAGCCATCCCGCAATCCAAAAATGCGCTTAACTTCCTGTTTGGCCCAATGTTTTATTGAAAAGGACACTTGAAGCGGATCATTAAAAGTCACCGTATCAAAGCCAAGATTGCGCAAAACAGAATCCAGTGCATAATTCTGCAATCGATTTCCATAGTTCGCTTGGCCAACAATTGTGGCAATTCCGACCTTGTCTTTTCGTTTATTATTCATCCTCAATTAATCCTTAATGTAGATTTTCCGTAAAAAGTGATAGAAATGCAGCAACTTACAATACAAATGCGGAAACCGAAAATAGAACAGCCACAAGTACTTCTCCTGTCCGTCAAGCGTGATACCTGTGAGCGCCTTTTTGTTTTCTTTTACATAATTCTTTGTTGCATCCATAAAATGATTCCATGCAGTTTTGGAATATATGATATCAGGTACATCATCCGCAATACGCATATCCGTCTTCCAGCCATTTGAATAAACAACGCGGTAAAGCATTCCGGTTACATCTGTATGATACTCGGCAGCACAAGAAACCAACTCCGCTATCATCGTCGAATCAATCCAATCATCCGAATCAACAAAACTAATATATTGTCCAACCGCATTATCACGGCGGACATTTCTCGCAGACGCAACGCCGCCGTTTTCTTTGTGGATCACCCGCACACGGCTGTCCTTCTCCGCCCAGGCGACGCACATGGCCGGGCAATTGTCCGGTGAGCCGTCGTCTACCAATATGATTTCTAAATTCTTTTAGGTCTGGTCCACAATGCTTTACACGCACCGATCCAGGTACGGCTCCACTTTATAAACCGGCACAATCACCGAGATCAGCGGCGCTTCATTCATATTCAACCTCATTTGTAACAACAATCTTTCTTCTAACCCCTTTATCATTTAGAGGATCTGTTCGGCTTAATTCCAAACATAAATGCCATAGCCGGAATATGCGACAAAACCGCATTAATCAAGCTAAAGAGCAAAATAGAAGCAATCACCATCACCACAGCATTGATCCATTGCAACAGTAGTGTATTTTTAATATAAATACCCAATATGCGCAGTACATACGGATCTACTACTGTATAAAATCTTTGGTGCGCTACAAAATAAATCATAGAATTTTTACCAACGTATGCAATCCACCGCACATTTAGCCGATAGGATAACAGCACCACAGCCGCTATGCCACTACAAGCCGACAGCAACATCAAAAATGGATTTCCATAGCTGTTGCCAAACATATCCACCTGCACACCGGTAAGATGATAATTCAAATATCCCAAACCTATATTTGCTAAGAAAAGCGTAATGAACAAAAGCCAGTATGCCCAACCGCCATGCAGTAATTTTGCTTCGATATCAGTTCTGTAATAACGATAATTGTACCCCAATGCAAAGAAAGGCAGTGCCATCATTGCCGCATCTGCATTCATCCAAAAATTACAAAGCCCGCGCCGGTAAAAAAACAAATAGCAGATTGAAAAGAGCAACAACGCAAAGAACATAAACAACGCTTTGTTATTTTTGACCCATCGCAAATATATGTATGCCATCACCTGCACGCACAATAAGGCGCTCAAAAACCATATCGTATCTTTTCTTCCCATGGTCAGATATGTATATACATCTTTGCCAATATTGACACTTTGTCCGCGTACGATCTGCACGAGCAGCTTGAACAAAACAAAATAGAAGAACGCCCAACAATAGTAAGGCACGATCATTCGCTTTGCTTCATCACCTAAGAAACGATTTATCGGTTTATGGCCATTAAAAACAACGCCGGACAAAAAGAAAAATAAAGGAATATGGAAAGTGTATATTTCCACTCTCAATGTATCCGGGATGTTGAAATGTCCTAAAAGCACAAGAATGATGCCAATACCCTTAGCTATATCCACCCATTTCCACTGCTCACTCTTCACAAACAATATTTCCTTTTCTATTACATAACACAGCCTGTATTGCTTTTACAATTTTCGGGTCCGTCTGCATACTAAACTTGCGGGCAAACATAGCCGGAGATTGCATAATCTCATCATAGTCTGCCATACGGAACACATACGGATTCCCCCGCTCCCAGTCGATCAACCGCGCGCAAGCCATTTGGTCGTTATTGCAATTTGGCATATATAAGTTGGCGACAAAGGGTGAATTCACCAACATGGTCTGCACGAACACTTCGTCCCCGCAGTAGCAATAGGCAAACAGCTGTTCAACCCGCTCCGCCTGGCTGACAATATACTTAGCAAAGTCCCCGGTAATGCTAAACCAGTTGGTGCCTTTTTGCACAATCAAGCCCTGCCCTTTCAGCCGATCTACACGAAACAGAACTTGCAACCGAAAAGCAATTTGTGCAAGTATCTTGGTAAAGAAATTCCGCTTTTTACGAAACAAATGATAATAGCGAATCCTTGCAGCAAAAGCGAATTCGGATCATTTTCGGAAAAATGTACAAACTCTTTCCCAGCATTTTTCTCAAAAAAAGCGTGAATATCATCATTAGATTTAATAGGCAAATCCACACCGGAGATCAAATGGTAATAGGCATAGGGCTGCGCCGGATCCTCCCCTGCCACTGCTGTTTGTAGAAGGAGCAACTCTGTATTTACTAACGAAAAATCGCCCCAGGTCGCGGATATTCGGCGCGGCGTAAACCGCAACCTGGAATACTGTGTCAGCGCCTGAAAGGACTTAAAATCGAAGTCCTTGACCTTAGCATCTATATGAACATAAATATCATTTCGCGGATCATCCAAAAGTCGCACCAAGATCTCCAACAGATCAAATTCATTGTGCGCAATTATCATATATGCGTGCTTTTGCATACAGTCACCTACTTTTTAGGCACAGCCTTGCGATAGAGTTTAGCCGACAGGGCCAGCAACAGCATTTTTGCCTTGTCTCTTGCTCCGTACAAAGAGGAGCACCACACCGTCCATTTATACTTCAAGATTTCCGCCCGCAGACCGGGATAATACTCCAGGCACCGCCCGCTGCTGAGCATATTGTTCATCACGATCATGGCGGAATTCAGATAGCCTTTCAGGCAATAGGGCTTGACCTGCTCATCGGTCTGCGCATCCATGATCTGCTTTTTCACCTCAATGATAGAAAACGCCGATGGGCGAAATGTGGAATTCGTTACAGAGCCGTTGTTTACGCGATAAACATAGTAAGTGCCGGTCATATAAACCATCTTCGGCTTCTTTTGGATCACACAGTAATTGAATAAAATATCCTCGGAATATCCGGGGCGAAAGCGAATACCGTCCAGCACACCGCGCTTATACAATTTGTTCCACACGGCGCCGCTCATCAGCCATCGTTCATAATGTCAATAACCAGTTTGTTGTACTCCGGGCAGTATGTTCGCGAATTGGTACAGATCTCTTGCGTATCGCCGTCCACATGCTCGCAATAACCACAGCGCACAACATCTGCGCTCTCCTTAACGGCGCAGGACACAAGCGCGGCAGTCATATCCGGCAAAATCCAGTCGTCGCTGTCCACAAATTGTATGTAATCACCGGTTGCCGCGTCCAGTCCCGCGTTGCGTGCCGATGAAAAGCCGCCGTTTTCCTTATGAATCACGCGAATACGATTGTCTTTCTCCGCCCAAGCGTCGCACATGGCCGGGCTGTTATCCGGCGAGCCGTCGTCTACTAAAATGATTTCTAAATTCTTATAGGTCTGGTTCACAATGCTTTGCACGCATTGATCCAAATACGGCTCCACTTTATAGATCGGTACGATCACGCTGACTTTTCCATAATCCATTATGCTCTCCCATTACGCAATTTGTAATACAAATTCCAGCTTTGATCAGCATATACAGCTGACCCGGCTTTTGCTGCTGCACAGCACGCACGGCAACCGCTACCTGTCTTGGCAAGGCACCGGGAACAGACGCCAGCAGTGCCCGCAACTCCTGATTTTGGCAAACTCGGGCACAGGACTGCCGCATTCTCTTACGATCCAGATCACAGTCCAGTGATGCCTGATTGCGCACCCAAAGTTGCAGCAGATAAGCAGCATACATTTGATACTGAGCAAAAAGCGCCCGTTTATCTGTGTCAAAATATGTCCGCAAAATATCCAGCGGAATAAAAATCGTCTCCGTTAAATGCGGGTCAAACGCAGCTGTCATAGACTGGGCATTGTTGCGATAATGGTACAAACAGCCATCCACATACGCCAGACTCTCAGCCGCCAGCAGACAGGGATAAGTAAACGCGGCGTCCTCGCCGATCTTCACCTTCGGTGTGACCGGGTACAGGCACTGCTCCAGCAGCTCCTTTTTAAACACCTTGGACCAACAGCAGGGGTTGATACCAAAGGAATAATAGGGTGCATGGTACAGCATAGTGGGATAGATCTCCTGCGCCAACTGCGCTTTCGTATAATACGCCCGCTGCAAATGCTGGGTACTTGGCTCGTTATGGTCCGCAAAGGCATAATAGAACTCGCAAAGAGCCATATCCGGCGCATATCGGTCAATCGCCGCCGCAAAGCGGGCATACATATCCGCTCGATCCAATCGTCGCCGTCTACAAAACCCACATAATCCCCTTTGGCCACCCGCAGACCGGCCTGCCGTGCGGACATCAAACCGCCGTTGGGCTTATGCACCACCTGCACCCGCGCGTCCTGGCGGGCATAGGCATCACAAATGGCCGGGCAGTTGTCGGTTGATCCGTCGTCCACCAGTACAATATCCAGATCCGTATAGGTCTGGGCCAAAATACTGTCCACGCACTGGCGAAGATAGGCTTCCACCTTATATATGGGAACAATTACGCTAATGGTCATAAACGCTCCTTAAAAATGCATCCAAATCAATGAACTTCCTACGCAAGCATACAAAAAATGCACGCAGATATAAGCAAAGTAGACAAGCAGCATGGCGCCTTGGGTACGCACGCGCAGCACCATTTTCTTCTCACCGGTATAAATAAAATTAGGTGGTTGTTTCTTCACAAAATCCGCTTGCTTTTGCATACCCACCATAAAGAGCACAGCGCCCATGATCGGCAGGATCCACCGGGCAAAGCGCAAAAAGATCAGGGAACTGAACAGACAGCCGATCATGAAAAACGCCGTGATGGAGCAGTAGCGATAAAAACGATAGATGGGATCCGTCTCTTTATCCCGCACAAAATAGACAGAGAAGTACCAAATGACGAGCAGCACAATTACTAAGGTGACGATATTGACCAAAAAGCCTGTACTTGTATTTAGTCGTACTGCTTCTGTATTATTTTCAGACTTCTCAGCAATAGAAAGTATGAATTCATTGTCTGATTTTTCAGAAATAAATTGGATAAACGCACCACCAACAGCCAGTCCCAAGATCATAACCACATTGATAAACTTGCTGTTAAACTTCATGGTCAATAAGGTCAGCAACACCAATGCCACCGGCAAAATCGGCGAGGAATGGAGCAAACACGCCGCCACATAACCGAAATAGCACAAGATAATATTACGCTTTTCCACCAAATGATAGTAAGCGCAGGCAATTACAACGGCAAAGGCCAGTCCATTACGAATACCGGACGCTGTATCATAAAACCAGTAGGTAGACAGAAAAAACAGTGTACCCAGCAGCACATAGCCTTTGCTCACCTGATAGCGCTGGGCTGCTTTGTACATTACCAGGAACATTAAGGCATAAACGATAAACATGGTCACCGCAGCCAAATAGCGGTTGTTGGGAAAAAAGCTGAGAAAATAGAAATAATAGCGGAATGTAATGTATGTCTTCCAGTTGTACCAGTTCAGATTGACAATATAGTCCAAACCGGCCTTCCCCCGCTCTCGCATAATGTCCAGCATACCGTAATAGCGATACAGATCGTCCGTTTCATCCGGCACAATGTGATAGGCCAAAACCGCCATGGCCACCACAACCGCAACAAACGGGATCCACATATATTCTCTTGGAAAAATCAAAAGCAGCAGCGCATAGCCTGCAACAATGATCACAAACCATGTAAGTGCAGATAATCCTAACATGAAATCCTCTTTTTACTTTTCTTATTTACGCAAATAAATTTGCTCCAATTTTTTGCACACCCGGGCAATATCAAAGTCCTCGACCACCCGATCGCGGGAAATGGTATGGCGATCGATACGCAACGCCGTTTCAATTTTTTTTACCCATTCTTCCGGCTGCGCCTCAATAGAAGCAAACTGCAACGCCTCAGTGAGCTTCACTGTAGGCGTAATGGTATCTGAAACCACACAGGGCAGCTGCGCCGCCTGGGCTTCGATCAGTGTCAGTGGGAAACCCTCGTGAATAGACGGAAACACAAAGCAGTCCATGGCCATCATCAGCTCCGGTATATCTGTGCGAAAACCTAAGAACTGCACGCTGTCCCGAATACCCAGATCCTGCGCTCGCTGCTCCAGAGCCTCCCGATCCGGGCCGTCACTGACCAGCAGCAAGGTACTATTCTTATGCGCACGATGAAAAGTGGCAAATACCTCTAACAAATAGCCGTGGTTCTTTACATAATACATCTGGCCGATATGGCCCAAAACGATTTGGTCCTCTACGCCTAACGCACGGCGCACGGCAGCGCGCTTTGCATCGGACAAGCGATACTTTTCCGAGTCAATGCCGTTATTGAGCACCACACCTTTTTTGGCAAAGCCACGCTTGCCTGCCAAATATTCGCCCGCTGCCCGGCTGCACCCAATAATATCCGTTGCAGTGGCGCTGACCACATGGCGCATAACCCAACGGTACAAGTTGGCAACAAGCGACTTATGGGCGAATGGGCATATTCCAGCGGCTGTGAAAAATGTGCATGCGCCACCCGCTTGGGAATACCCGCCCGCTTTGCCGCCGCAAGCACAATGCCGCTGTAAAAAGGCAAGTGGCAGTGCACAATGTTAAACTGCTCCTTTGCAAACAACGCTTTGTAATAACGATAGCTGCGCCGGTAGGAAAGCTGATCGTCCGGCTGGTGCAAAATACGCACACCGGTGGCAGCGATCTCAGGCTCCATGGGACCCGGTTCTTCATATCGCAAACAATAGGTGCAGTCAAATTCTTCTGTATTCAATCCCTGCTGCAACCGCACGGCCACAATATCCGAGCCGCCGTATTGCAAGGGGTCATTTACGATCAATACTTTTTTCTTTTGGTTCATTGCGATGGTTCAAAAATCCTACAAAATCAAAATGCCGTTCAAAGCCGTTTAAGCCAGTGCGTCCCTGTTCATATACACCAGCGGATACGGTCGGCCGTAATCCGGCTTAATATAATGCGCATAGGCTGGGTGCGATCGCTATGGCTGGTAAGCAACGCCAAGTTGGCACAAGGCACGCGCTCCAGCCGCTCCAGCTGCGCCGCAGACAAGCGCCCCACGCGGCGGTAATCCTTCTCATAAATATCATCAATATCGCACACGATCACATAGAGATTATTGGGATTAATGCGCTTTTTACGGGTATTCCACTTTTCCCGACCGGCGGCAAAGGAGGAGTAATGTACAAAGTTTACCCGTACATCGTCCTCCGGGGTGCGCCCGCGTATAATACCCACAGGGTAATCCACCGTATCGTCCACCCATTCCTGCACATCCTGTGCCAAATAGTAATCCAGATCGGACAGGAACTTGATAAAGTCCTCATTCTGCATACTGGTATTGATGGTTGGCGAGTAAAACGGCTCGCCCAGTCGACTGTAAATCAAACCGGCCATACAGTTGGGGGTCAAAATGGTATAGTGGGTGTTCTCACAGCGGCGGCGAAAATATCGGTTTTCCGCCTTTGTGATTTGACTTAAAATTGCTGAGTTCTTCCAAAAATCAATAATCTTTTGTTTCATTTTCTCATCAACTTTGTGTACATCAGTTTTGAATAGCGTTTGATCCGGCGAATCACCTGCGTGTCTATGGCACAAAACAGGTTTTGCACAGGGGTCGGTCGGTTATATTGCCGAATGATTTCCGGCGTGGTGGCGCCGGTCTTGGGCACGCAGCCAAACCGGGTAATGTAGTACGCCGAACTTCCGCCGGTATGGTCCGGCATTTGGCGTTTTGAAAAGTGGATATAATTAAATTCGTCCGTATGCATTGCGCCCTTATCCACATAATCCCGAAACACGCGCCCGTCCTGATAGTAAAAGATCTGGTACTTGTAGTTTTTGCGGCAGATCTCGCTGTTTAGGGTAAAATTTTTACGCCGCCGGGCAATATCTGCAAAATCGTGTCCGCAGTACTGAGGAATACCCAACAGATCGTATTTCTTCTTCATACCCGGAAGTTCGTCAAACACAGTAATAAACGAAGTGGTAAATGACTTTCTGTAATCCTGCCTACATCAGCCATAAACCGCCGGTTGTTCTCCGGTGTATTCCGATACATCGTCAGATGACCGAATTGGTACACCTTTTCATAGGCTTCCTTGGGGAAGTAAGCACGCAGATCGCCCAAAATGGTATCCAGGTCAATATGGCCCCAATAGTCATACCCTGCTAGATCCTCTTCAAACAGATAACCGTAGATGGGCTTGTAATCGCAGAGTTTGTAGGGTCTGGACAGCTCAATGGTAAAGTCAAACTTGCTTTGGATTTTGGCTTTCATTTGCTCAAAGGTATAGGAAATGCACTTAACATTGGGCGGAAGCGGCAAATAAGCGGAAACATCACAGTCTCCATACAAAAGAAAATCAATATCCGCATTACGCGCCGCGCTCTTGAGCCACAAGCCGAAATTTGCAGGAAACTTGCCAAAGTACAGGGAAATCAAAGCAACTTTGTTCATCCGCTTTTCCTCCTTATACGCTTCCACACAGCACCAATCAAATTGAGCAGATGAAAACAGGACGGCAATTTTAGATCGACCACTTCCACTGGCCCGCAAGCGTTGTAAGTGTGAATACCGCTAAACACCTGGCTGCTGTTTGTCTGTATGTCAGAAATGGAGAGGGTTTTTATGCAGGTCTCCGCATAACCATCGACTGTCAAATCATCTATACGGTTAAAATTCAACTTACCGCCATAAGTCTCACCGCAATCCTGGGAGGGTCGAAGCCACTGATCGCTTTGCTGAAAGCAGGCACCGGCACAGCGGGCGTTAGTCAGATCGCGTTTTACCGGATTGGCCGCACAGGGACAAAGGCGACCCACACCGTCTTCATAAAACAAATCCAAGCGATCAAAGATGCGGGTATCATCACTTGCTCACTGAGATAGAATGTGCCACCGGAAAACACAAGGCGCGTGGTGTCGGCAAGGGATTCTTGCAGCAGCACTCGTTCCTTCACCACTGATCCGGGAAAGATACACAGCGCAGCAAAAACAGCTCTTTCTCCGCGCTGGATTCCGGTATAATATATAACTCGCCCTCTTTTTCGAACAGGAATGGATAAGACAGGTGTCCAGCGCTCTCGTAAAACACTTGAATTTTGCCACAGTCGTCTTTAGATACGGTGCGATACCCCAGCATACCCTTACGCTTTAGCCTGTCATACGCCTCAAAAAACAAATAATACTGCCCGTCCCGCTGATACAAAAACGGATCTGCGCACCAATAACGGCGACTGTTTTTTAACACGGTAAACGGTGTTTCCAAATCGTCAAACACCGTATGACCGTCTGTGTTGAAGCGAACGGCACAACACCATTCCGGTACGCGCAGTTTATCTAGCATACATTACTCCGATCTGTAAATTTGAGCCAACTCAATAGCGGCTTCTTTGATATTCCACCCACCGGCAATCAGCGCCGCCGTGGGACTTTGGCGTGGCGGTAGCGGCTGCAAGGCAGCCCCTGCCCATTCTTCCGGCGACTGGTGCAAAGACAGGGTCTTCACCAGCGGGGTGCAAGCCACCTCCCGAGTGACCGCGTCAGACAGCACCACCGGCAACCCGGCAGCCTGGGCCTCTACCACAGACACCGGCAGTCCCTCGCTGAAAGATGGAAAGACAAACACATCGCACCCTTGCAGCAGCTCCGGCACATCCCGCCGCTGGCCGAAATACCGAATTTGCTTTGTGATCTGCAACTTTTCCGCCAAAGCGTTCAGCTCCGGCGTAGGGTGGGCACCGATCAGCACAGCTGCGCGCCCGGCCTTGCGCCGCGATCTGCGCAAACACGGAAAATAAAAAGGGTGATTCTTTTGCTTGACCGTGGTCTGGCCGATATGGCCCACCACAAAAGCGTCTGCAGCCTGTTCCCGCGCACGCACAGCTTGTCGCACCTGCGGGGAATACGCATAAGCGGCACAGTCAATGGCATTATTCAGCCAACCGAAGTCGATTGCCGTACCACATTTTGCCGGCCGCATTGCTGCACGCAAAGCGCGTAGGCACCATATACTTGGCATATAAACTGAGCAGCCGATTTCGGCGGCCGTTGCCGGACAAAGAATACGCAGTGGTGTGGCAATGCACAGCGATTTTATGAATCCCGGCTCGTTTAGCAGCCGGCGCAATAAACACCGCAAAGTGGGGGCAATGGATATGCAGCGCCTCCCACGCATCGGCGTGCTCTGCAAAAAAGCGTCCCATTTTGCCGTTGCACAGATCCTGCGGGCAGGGAGCATCCAGCCGATATACCTTACCGCCCAGCGCCTCGACCTCCGCCTGCCGTGTTTGAGGTTTCTCCGCAAAATAGGCAACATCAAATGTAATGTCCGGCGGCATCGCTTTGGCATAGTTCAAAATCACGCTCATCACGCCGTTAGCCACGCCAATATCCGGTATCACCTGTAACACACGCATAAATGCCAACCTCACAAAAGTTCTAACGCTTGATAAATTTCAATCATACGGTGCAGCACCGGCTCCACCGCATAGTCCTGGGCCAGTGCCCGCCCGGCAGAACCAAAGGCCGCCGATCTCTCCGTTGGTAAATAGCGACCATATCCGTTCCGCCATAACCCGGCTGTCATTCAATGGCACCAAATAGCCGCTCTCACCGTCCTGCACCAGGTCCCGATTGCCACGCACATCGGTGGCTACCACCGGATTGCCCAGCGCCATTGCCTCCACCAAGTTGATGGGCAGACCCTCCTGCCGACTGGAGGACACGGACACATCGCTAAGCCCTACCAACTGACGAATATCCCGCCGGTAGCCCAGCGCCTCCACATGATCTGCCACACCGATAGATTTGGCATAGTCCAAAAACGGCCGGGCTTCCACATCGGAGCCGGGCAGCAGCAAGCGAAAATGCTTGTCCTTTTCCAGCAGCAATTTTAATGTATCAAACAACATATTTTGATTTTTCCGGGCAGAAAAATCGCCGGATATATTAGAATAAAATCGTCCGGGCTGTACCCATACGCCCGGCGCAAAGCCAACTTTTGCTCCCGGGTCACCGGCTGGAAATCGCTAAGATCCACACCCACGCCGTTGACCAGTTCCAGGCGCCGGCAGCAAACTGCCGCGCTTAGCAGTATTATAATCCTCGCTGTTAATGGTGATCAGGCAGTCCGTATCTTTCGCCAGCGCCTTCTCCACCGGGTAAAACAGCAGCCAATTTTTTCTGGCAGCGCGTTATAGAAGTGAAAGCCGTGGGCGGTATAGATCACTTGGTGCCCCGCTTGCGGCATCCCGGGCAGCCAGCCGAGTCACCACAGCCCCATAGGCGTGTGGCAATGAATGGCGTCGTACCGACCCTCGTCAATGATCTTTTTCAGCACCTGATAGGCTTTCAGATTATCTACACTGTACGGACTGCGGCTAAAGGGCACTTCATAAGTGCGGGCAATGCCGCTCAGATCCAGACCGGGTTTGTCGGCGGAATTGTCCTTGAACGCCGCTTCCACGACAGCCCCGGCGTACCAGTCCCGAATAATAGGCATGTGAAATTGGCCGATATGGCTACGCACAGTAGCAACAAACAGTACCTTCATTGTGCAAATGACTCCAAATTCTTGCAGATTAGGCGAAACAGCCGCTCGCCATTGTGCTCGCCCACAAATGAATTGTGGGGAGTCAATATCACCTGCTCCATCTCCCACAAGGGACTGCTCCGGGGCAAGGTTCTTCTTCAAATACATCCAGCACCGCGCCAGACAGCTGCCCGCTTTGCAGCGCTTCCACCAGCGACTGCTGGTCTGCTACCTTACCGCGGGCCACATTCACAAACACAGCGCCGGATTGATCTTTGCTAGGCGCACGCTGTCAAACAGGCCGGCAGTCTCTACTGTCAAGGGCATAGCGCAAATCACCAAATCCGCTAAAGGCAGCAGATCGTCCAGCCGGCAGGTGGGCTGGGTTTGGTCAAACTCTGCCGCCGGGTGCCGGAACGATTAACGCCAACCGTCTTTACATCAAAGGCCCGCAGCCGCCGAGCAACGGCGCTGCCCACGCTGCCGGTGCCGATAATGCAAGCAGTCTTGCCGCTAAGTTCCCGCAGGCCTCGGTGCTTCTCCCACCGATGCGCTGCTTGATTTTCTGCAAAAAACTTGCTCTCTTTATACAGCTGCAAAATACCGCCCAGCACAAACTCCGCCATAGGCGCGCTGTAAACGCCGCCGGCGTTATACACGGTAATGCCGTGTGCCTTGCAATAGTCCAGCGGCACCCGATCCAGCCCGGCGGAAGTCACCTGAATACACTTGAGCGCCGGGAAGCGTTCAATCGGCGTAGTCAAAAACAAGCCGCCGCAAATCACTGCTTCAAATCGTCGGGTATCCATATTCACCGCCTGCCGTTCGTCCGGCCAAAAAGTGACGGCATACCCCATCTGCTCCAGCGCCTGCACCTGTTGCTCTCCGCACCGCCATGCGCCGGTGATCAATAGTTCTTTCATCTCTTCATCACCGTTTCCTGCGCCTGGGCGCCATCCCGGGCCAAGGTCTCGCCGGTGTTCACATTATCCTCATTCTTCAGCACCTTAAAGGCGGTAACAAAGAGAATACGCACATCCAGCGCCAGACTCATGTGGTCCACATACCAACAATTCAACTCAATTCGATGGTGCCACTCCACATCCTTACGACCGTGCACCTGCGCCCAGCCGGTAATGCCCGGGCGCACATCAAACATATGTAACTGCGCCGTTGTATAATCCGACAACGGCCAAGGATGATAGGTCAGCGGCGGGCGAGGGCCGATAAAACTCATATCGCCCTTTAGAATATTCACCAGCTGGGGCAGTTCGTCAATGCTGGTGGCTCGCAGCAACTTGCCTACGCGGGTCACACGCATATCGTCTGCGCCGCTGTACACGCCGGTGCCTGTGTGCTCCGCGCCTTGGCACATGGAGCGGAATTTATAAATCCAAAAGGTCTTGCCGTGCAGCCCTAAGCGCTGCTGCTTAAAGACGGCCGGACCTTTGGAATCCAACTTCACCGCCAGCGCCGTGATCGCCAACAGCGGCGAAAGAACGATCAGCGCCAGCAGCGCCGTAATAAAATCCAGCGCTCGTTTTACTCCTCGATACATCTACATGCCCTCAACAATTTGTTCTACACAGTCCTGCAGTTTCTTGTGCTGCAAGGCAAAAAAATCTTCTTCCGCCCGGCTCAGCTGTGCTCATACTGCCGCAGCTCTGCCACACCGGAAGTAAAGATCCGTTTGATCTCCTTCAATTGGTAATCTGCGCCGTGTTGCAAAAGGCGCGAGACAGAATACTCATGGACGAACCCAGCCGGTAGTGCTCCGCTACAATATACGCTGCCGGCAATGTGCCGCCGCCCAAACGACCGAATCCGCCGAAACCGAAAGGGATACCCGCCGCTTTGATCTTGGCGCACACCGCGTCCACCGTACCGTCCGCCAAAGGTGGAACAAAATTTTTTCCTTGGGAAATACTCAGGTCATTCAGCCCAATATGGATTTCGTCTACTCCAGGCAGTGCCACCACACGGTCAAGGCAATCCACCGCCGCCTGATTTTCCAGCAGCAGGAGTGTCTTGGCGCGACCGTCCACCCAGCGGATAAATTGCTGCACCTCTTCTACTGATTGCCACATAGGCAGCATGATCACATCCGCACCGGCGGCGAGCACCCGGTCGATCTCATCTTTTGACCCAGGGTGTACCGGATTGACCCGCACCAGCAGCTCCGCCTGATCCAGCACCGGCCGCAACCGAGCCACATCTTCTACGGTGTGGTGGTTTTGCACCGTATCCATACCGCCTTGGCGCTGCGCCTTGCCGATGTATTCCATATCCACAAAAATACGATCCACTCCGGCCGCCTGTGCGATCCGCGCCACCGCCGGATCCTTGGTTATGTAAAACAGTTTAAGCATCTTTTCACCACCGGGTCATTGCCGGCGACAGCGCCGGATCATTATTATGCAAATTATATTATAATATAAATAGAGATATTCGTCAACACACGACGAAAAGATTGTCTGTTATCGTGCGGGCCAGCATTGCACGGCAAACAATCCGTATGGCCATGCTTGAGGCAAATGTGTTTTTCGATTCTCAAAGCGGAATGCCTCTGCTTCTATAACAAGCAACGTATTCAAGCAAAAAACTGACTCCGCTTGAAAAGCGAAATCAGTTTGCTGCTAAAAATTATTTTTTCTTATCACGTAGGTTTTTTTGTATCGACTACACGATTGGAGGTCATATTGCCATTTCCGTCTTTTCCTTTTACTCATTTTCTGCGTATTCCGGCAATTCCACCGGGTCGATCCGCCAAATTTCATTGGCATATTCCTCGATGGTACGGTCTGCCGAAAAGACGCCGGCACTGCACATATTCAGCCAACATTTGCGGGCAAAAGCCGTAGGTGACCGCAGATAATCGCCGTTCACTTGCAGCTTGGCGTGCACATAGGACTGAAAGTCACCCAGCACAAAATATCGATCCGCCACGCCGTCTGCCTCCGGCTCTAAAAGACTACGCTTCAAATCCGCAAAGCAGCCGGTGTCGCCGTCGGACAATGTGCCGTCTGTCAATGCATCCAGGCACTGCCGCAGCAGCGGATCACTGCGATACAAAGCCTTTGGGTCATAGCCCATGCGCAGAGCATCCAGTTCCTCTACCCGGCACCGAAAATATAATTATTTTCTTCTCCGGCGGCCGCCACAATCTCCACATTGGCGCCGTCATAAGTGCCCAAAGTCACTGCGCCGTTCAGCATCAATTTCATATTTCCGGTGCCGGAAGCCTCCGTGCCGGCGGTGGAGATCTGCTCGGACACATCCGCTGCGGGAATGATCCGCTCTGCTGCCGTTACACTGTAATCCGGCACAAACAGCACCTGCAAAAGTGGCGCTGCCTTAGGCGATCGTGCCACATAGTCCCCTACTGCGTGAATCAGCTTGATAATGGCCTTGGCACGGGCGTAACCGGGCGCTGCTTGGCGGCAAACAAAAAGGTGGTGGGCGCAAATTCTGTAATCTCCCCTTGCTCAATCTGAAAGGCCAATGCAAGATAGCCAGGCAATGCAACAGCTGGCGCTTATATTCGTGCAGGCGCTTGATCTGCACATCCAGCATACGCGCCGGGTCATAGTATAGCCCCTGCCGCTCCAGCCACTGGGCCAGGCGGCGCTTGTTTTCCTTCTTGGTTTCGCAAAAAGCTGTCAAAACCTCGCTGTTTTCCGCATAGGGCTTTAGCTTCTCCAGTTGGAACAAGTTGGTGATCCAGTTTTTACTGCCCAAGCGGTGGGTCAGCAGCGCAGATAGGGACGGATTACACAGTGCCAAAAAACGCCGCTGGGTAATGCCGTTGGTGCGGTTCAAAATTTTATTCGGGTACAGCTGCGCCCAATCCCGCAACACCCGACGGCGCAAAATCTCCGTGTGTAAAGCTGCCACGCCATTCACATAGCCACACACCCAGCAGGCCAGATCCGCCATATAAATGCGCCCGTCCCGCAGCGGGCGCACCCGGTGCCACAGCTGCTCCTCTGCGCCCAGCGCCTGCATTTCGGCACAAAACAGATCGTCCATTTGGCACAGCAGACGGGCGATCTCCGGCAATTCCGACGCCAAGAGCGACAGATCCCAGCTTTCCATGGCCTCCGGCATCACTGTATGATTGGTGTAGCGAAACACCTCTTTTGCAACACCTAACGCCGCCTCCAAGGTCATCCCCTGCTTCAAAAGCAAACGAATCAACTCCGGGATGGCCAGCACCGGGTGGGTGTCGTTTAACTGGATCACCACCGCAGTCCCCAATTTCTCCGGCGCACAGCCGGGCGTGCGCAAATACCGGCGCAGCAGATCTTGCAAGGATGCACTGCATAAAAAATACTGCTGCCGCAGCCGCAGCCGCTTGCCGGTCTCCTTCGTGTCATTTGGGTACAGCACACGGGTCAGGTTCTCTGCCGCCGTGCGCTGCGCCACCGCCGCTGTATAATCCTGACGGTTAAAAGCGTCAAAATCAAACGGCTCTATGGGCACACTCTCCCACAGCCGCAAAGTAGAAATGTGCGCCGTACCGTAACCGGGGATCGGCAGGTCATAGGGCACTGCCTGCACAGCAAAATCTGCGAATTCCACCGTTACAGTATCCGCTCGGCAGCACACGCTCCAGGGGTCGCCGTATTGCAGGTCGTCCTCCACCGTCTCCACCTGAAAGCCGTCCTCGATCTGCTGACGAAACAGGCCGCACCGATAGCGCAAGCCGTAGCCGTCCAGCGGTAAATTCAGCGTGGCGCCGCTGTCCAAAAAGCAAGCCGCCAGCCGTCCCAAACCGCCGTTGCCCAAAGGCGGGTCCGGCACACAATCCAGCTGGTCGAGCTTGCGGCCGCAAGCGGTAAGCGCTGCCTCCACCTCGCCGGTCAGGCCGGTGCAAAGCAGGTTATTGTACACCGCCTTGCCCAACAGATATTCCGCAGAAAAATAATACGCCCGCCGCCCGGCACAGTGGGCCTGCAACGACCCTTGCCAAGCCGGTTGCAGCCGTGCCAAAACAGTCCGTGCCACCACTGCGTGCAATTGTTCATCGGTCAATTCTGCCACCGGGAGTCGGTACAGACTGCGGGCCAGCAGTTTCAAATTCTCTTTCATATCCGACATATATTACTCCTTTCCGCCCGATCTGCGGCGCAAGTCTCGTATATAGATGCGCCAAGATGCCCGGGGTTAGGGCACCGGGGCGCATACGCCAGCTCCAGTTGTGGGCGCCCACCGTTGACGGCGTGTTGATGCGGGCACTGCTGCCCAGTCCCAGCAGATCCTGTGCAGTCAAAATACAGGTGTTGGCCGGGCTTCGCAGAGCAGAAAGCATCATCTGTCTCGGCAATTGATTGGGATAACGCACGCCATAGGCGGCACAAGCCCGGCGTATGTCTTGCCGCGGGGCGGTGGTGCACCAGCCCAGCAGCGTATCGTTATCATGGGTGCCGGTGTAAATCACCGTATTGGGCTTACAAACAGCACCGCCGCAGTCCCGGGAATCAAAGTCAAATTGCAGTACCTGCATACCGGGAAAGCCGCAATCTGAAAGCAGTGCCCGCACCGTATCGTCCAAAAAGCCCAGATCCTCCGCCAAAAGCGGCACATCTCCCAACGCCTGATGGAGCGCCGAAAACAGCGAAAAACCCGGCCCCGGCAGCCAGCAGCCGTCCCGGGCATTCTTTGCCCGAGCAGGCACAGAATAATAAGCGGCAAAGCCACGAAAATGGTCCAGCCGCAGCGCGTCAAACCAGTGCAAAGCGTGCCGCAGCCGCGCCACCCACCAGCAGTACTCTGTACGTGCGTGGCGCTCCAGTTATATACCGGGTTGCCCCACAACTGGCCGGTGGGCGAAAACGCGTCCGGCGGACACCCGGCCAGCCGAGACGCGCGCCGGAGGGAGAGAGCATAAACAACTCCGGCGCCGCCCACACATCGGCGCTGCACGGCGCCACATAAATAGGTAGATCACCGATCAGGTAAACACCCCGGGCATTGGCATAAGCCGCAGCGCTCGCCACTGATGATCCAAAAATATTGCAGCATTTTATGGTACAAAACCCGCCGCTCCATTTGCACTGCCGCCCTCTCCAAAGCCGACGGCTCTCGCTGCCGCAAAGCCGACGGCCACAAAAAAACCGCTTTCCATAGCGTTCACCAAGGGCACAAAACAGGGCGTGATCCTCCAGCCAATCGGACTGGCTTTGGCAAAAGCAGTCAAAGTCCGCCGGAATATGGTGCGCAAAACGGTCAAACAGTCGATCAAACAGCACTTGACGCCCCCGGCGCACAGCCGGATAATCCACCCGGTCATTACGACCGCAGGGTAACAAATCCAAATCCGACGGCTGCAAATACCCGCTTTCCACCAGCAGCTGCGGGTCAATATACACCGCATCGCCTGCAAAGCTGCCGGAGCTTTGGTACGGTGAATTCCCCTGCCCTGCCGGGCACAGGGGCAGCAGCTGCCAGTACCGCTGCCCGGCAGACGACAAATCGTCTACAAAGCGGTAAGCCGCGGCACCCATCGTGCCGATCCCGTAAGGCCCGGGCAAAGAAAACAGCGGCAGCAGCACCCCGGCGCCACGCCGCTGCAACAAGCGGTCAGTCACAGATACAGACCTCCGTTTCCGGGTCAAACAAATGGAGCGCCTCCATGTTGGGGTACAGCACCGTTTGGTCGTCCTTTTGGAAAGAGACGGTGCCGGGCACTCGGGCGATCACTCGCCGTCCTTGCAAATCTGCATACAAATAGGTTTCCGCCCCCATACGCTCCGCCATCTCCACCTGAACCCGAAAGGTCGCAGGCGCCGCTGTATTCAGCTGCGCCGGATCCGTGGACAGATCCTCCGCGCGCAGGCCCAGAAGCACATCCCGATCCACATACGCCGACAGTTTGGCATGGCTTTGCAGTCGACGGGGCAAAGCCACCTCCGTACCCAGCACTTGCAAATCAAGGGCGTTCCCCCGCCGCACCAAACGGCCGGGCAATATATTCATAGGCGGCGTGCCGATAAACCCGGCTACAAACACATTGCAGGGGTGGGCATACAACTGTGCGGGTGTGTCTGCCTGCTGAATCTTGCCGTCCAACATGACCACGATCCGATCCGCCATGGTCATAGCCTCCGTTTGGTCATGGGTCACATACACAAAGGTGGCACCCAGTTCCCGGTGCAGCTCTGCAATGCGTGCGCGCATTTCCGTACGCAGCTTGGCGTCCAGGTTAGACAGGGGCTCGTCCAAAAGGAATACCGCCGGATCCCGCACCATAGCACGGCCCAGCGCCACCCGCTGCCGCTGCCCGCCGGACAGGGCGCGGGGTCGCCGATCCAGGTACGCGGTCAGTTCCAGCGCCTGTGCGGCCGTCCGCACTTTGCGGTCGATCTCCGCCTTGGGCACCCGCCGCAGTTGCAGACCAAAGGCCATATTCTTGTACACCGTCATGTGGGGGTACAGAGCGTAGCTTTGGAACACCATGCAATGTCCCGATCCTTGGGCGGCAGATCGTTCACTACCCGGTCACCGATCTTCAAGGTGCCGCCGCTGATATCCTCTAACCCGGCAATCATACGCAGGGTGGTGGACTTGCCGCAACCGGAAGGTCCTACTAAAATCAAAAATTCCCGATCCCGGATTTCCAAATTCAGATCCGGTATGACAGTCACGCCGTCCTCATACGTTTTTTTAATATGCTCAAGCGAGATAGACGCCACTGGGGCACACTCCTTTCCGCAGTTGCCGTTTAGCCCTTAACCGCACCGGCTACCACGCCTTTGATAATATATTTTTGGCAAAACAGATAAAAGACCACAATGGGGATCATCGCCAGAACCAGCATGGCCATCAGGCCGCCGTAATCTGTGGAGCGTAGGCACCCTGCATGGCAATTTGAATGGCCACCGGCACGGTTTTTTTCTCCGTGCCCAGCACCAGGTACGGCAGCAGATAATCATTCCAGATCCACATCGTATTGAGGATCGCCACCGTCACCGCCGTGGGTTTTAAGAGTGGCAACACCACCAAAAAGAAAGTCTGTACTGGATTGCAGCCGTCCATGGTGGCTGCCTCCTCCAGCTCCCGGGGAATTCCTCGGATAAAGCCGCACAGCATAAACACGGACAGCCCGGCGCCAAAGCCCAGATAAATAAACGGCATACCAAGAACGGTATTCAGCTTTGCCCGGCCAACCAAATAGGTCATGGTGTACATCACCATTTGAAACGGCACGATCATGCTGAAAACGAACAGGTAGTACATGCCCTTGGTCAGTGCCGTGCGTACCCGCATGAGATACCAGGCGGCCATGGAGGTGCAAAGAACGATCAGCCCCACAGACACAACGGTGATCAGCAGCGACCGGCCAAAGGCGGCGAAAAAGCCGCCGGCAGACAGGCCGCTGATATAGTTTTCCAACGCCACAAAGGTCTCTTTGTTGGGCAGTGCAAACGGGTCGCCGGAGATATAAAATCGGGACTTAAAGGAATTTTGCACCACCAAAAAGAGAGGCACCAGGGTCAGCGCCGCCAGCAACACCAGCAGAAGCGTTTCCAGCGCACTTTGGGGAGCTTTCTGTTTTTGTTTTTTCTCATACGCCGCGGGCCTCCCGCTGTCCGGTCACGCGCAGTTGCAAAAAGGCAAGCAACGCCACGATGATAAAGAATACAACCGCCTTGGCTTGACCCACCCCCTGCCAGCCGCTGCGGCCGTAAAAGGTATTATAAATATTCAGCGCCAACAGCTCCGTCTTTTGCTCCGGGGCTCCGCCGGTAAGCGCCAGGTTTTGGTCAAACATCTTAAAGGTATTTGTAAGGGTCAGAAAAGTGCAAATGGTCACCGAGGGCATCACCAGCGGCAGCTTAATGCGAAACAGTGTCTGCGTCCGGGATGCGCCGTCTATGGCCGCCGCCTCCAAAAGATCGTCCGGCACATTTTGCAGCGCCGCAATATAGATCACCATCATATAGCCGATCAGCTGCCAGTTGGTCAGCGCCACCAGCCCCCAAAAGCCGTAGGCGGCTGATAGGTAATACCACACCGCCCCAGGCCAAAACCACCGTTAATGAGCAAATTCCAAATATATCCCAGCACAATCCCGCCGATCAAATTAGGCATAAAGAACACGCCGCGAAAGAAATTGGTGCCTCGCAGCCCTCGGGTAAGAAGCAGCGCCAGGGCAAAGGCAAGCACATTCACTGTGACGATACTCACGCCGGAGAACAGCGCCGTAAACCACAGCGCGTGGAGAAAGCCGCTGTCTGCAGTAAAGGCCTGCACGTAGTTTTGCAGTCCTACCCATGCGGCGTCCGTCACCGTCCGGAACCGGGTAAAGGAAAGCCCTACTCCCAATACAAAGGGCGCCGCAAAGGCAAAGAGAAAGGCCACCGCCGTGGGCAGTAAAAACAACCAGCCGTATTTTTTCAAATTTTTCTGCATACCGTCGTTCCTTTAGGCAGAGGCAGCCGCTTCACTTTTCCAGTCCGCCACGGTATTTTCCTGCACCTGCGCCCATGTTTTTCTGCCCTGGGCATAGCTCAGCAGTGCGGAGCCAAAATGCTGCTTGAAGGTCTGAGATGGGAACACGGTAAGTCCCAGGGAATGCTGTAAACGCCCTGCTTGTTCATCCAAAGCTGCACCTGCACCGCCAGCGGGTCCTCCGGCACATCTTCTGCGGAGAAGGTGTCAAAGGGTGCAATAAAGCCCAACTCATCCGTTACGAATTTTTTGCCTTTATCGGAAGAATACAACCAATAAATAAAATCGGCTGCCGCCTTTTGCTGTTCCTCTGTTGCCTTGGCGTTGATGGCATAGAAATTCTCCGTGCCCACGCACAGGCCTTGGTTTTCCTCGCCGTCTGCGCCGATATAAATAGGCAGGAACTTGATTTTGTCTGCCTGCACCTTGTTACCGGTGACACCGGCGATCTGTTCCCATGCCCAGTTACCATTTTGTACCATGGCGCACTTTTCCAGCGCAAACTCCGCCATGGAGTCCGTCACCGTCTTGGTGCCGCACTTTTTCGCCTCCACCGTGCTGTCCGTTAAATACAGATCAAAAATATTCTTAAAATTGTCACCGAAGGAGAAAGTGATCTCCTTGGTGGCGTCCGTAGTCAAATCCACCTTATTCTGCTTAAATTCATAATAGATGGGCACATTCATCAGGTGGGTCTGCCAGCGCCAGTCCTCGCCGCTTTTCAGTGAAGTAGCGGCAAACACGCCTTCAATGCCCAGCTCCGTCTTGTGCTTTTGCATATCGTCTGCCACAGACTTCAGCGCTGCAAAGGAACGCACCTCATCCATGGATTTGTACTTACTGTCCCGATCCTTCAGTGCAAAATACTTGTCCGTGATCGCCTCGTTATAGATGATTCCGTAACCCTCCACCACATAGGGAATGCCGTACACCTTGCCGTCACTGGTAACCGCCAGAGATTTGTCCGTTAAGTGCTCATACAGCTTGGTATCGGACAGATCGGCGCAATAAGACGCCCAGTTGGCATAGCCCTTGGGACCGTTGATCTGAAACAGCGTGGGCGCCTCTGCTGTGGCCATCTTGGCCGTCAGCGTAGACTCGTACTGGTTATTGGCCGCCGTCTCTACAATCACATTCACGCCGGTTTCTTCCTTATAGGCTTTGGCGATCTTTTCATACACCCCGGCTATCTCCGGCTTAAAGTTCAGATAGCGCAGGGTCACCTGGCTCTTGGCCGCGTCCGTAGCATTGGTGGTGCCGTCGTCCGTCTGCTTGCCACAGGCGGCAAACAGCCCGCCGGTTGACAGCAGCAGCACCCCACACAGCAGCAAAGAAAGCCATTTTTTCATCATTTTCATTTTGAAAACCTCCGTTGCTTTGATGTTTATAGTGTGTGCCGCCCATCAAGCGATATACAAAAAGAAAAGCGACCGTAACCGGCAAAGCCGATCACAGTCGCTGAAACGAATAGAATTTTAATTTATTTTTTATCCTGCGCCATGGCTTTTAAGTCGTGGCGTTTTTCCGCAAAATAGGCTCTCGTCTCCTTGCCCACCACCCGGACAGGGCAAACAGGGCAATCAGGTTGGGGAATGCCATCAGGCCGTTACAAATATCCGCAATGTTCCACACAGCCGCCACGGTCAGGTACGGGCCGATGAACACGGCAAGAATGTACACATAGCGGTACACCTTGGTGAACTTTTGGGAGCCTACCAGGTACTCCAGGCAGCGCTCGGAGTAGTAATTCCAGCCCAGAATGGTGGTAAAGGCAAAGAACGCCAGGCACACCATCAGCACAAAGGCAGAGAACCGACCGTTCCAGGGCAGACCCGTCTGCCAGGCACGCTGGTGATCTTTACGCCTCTACGGAACCGGCCACAAAAGCGTTCTGGGCACCGGTGACCACAATGGACAGACCGGTAAGGGTGCAAATCACAATGGTATCAATAAAGGTGCCGGTCATAGTTACCAAGCTTGGCGCACCGTGTCCTTGGTTTTGGCGGCAGCGGCAGCAATCGGTGCAGAGCCAAGGCCCGCCTCGTTGGAGAAAATGCCGCGACCGATGCCCTTTTGCATAGCCAGCTTAATGGTTACGCCGGTGGCAGCACCCAGGGCAGCCTTCGGATCAAAGGCACTCTGGAAGATCAGCTTCACCGCAGCGGGAATGGCGGTAATGTGACCCAGAACAATGATCAGGGCAAACGCCACATAAGTGATGGCCATAAAGGGCACGATCACCTCAGAAACCTTAGCAATGCGCTGAATACCGCCTAACACCACCAGTGCCACACAAAGGGTGACCACCAGGCCACCGATCACGGTGGCCCAGGTGTAATCATTGCCAAACAGCGTAAACGCCACATGGGCAGACTCCGGATCAAAGAAATCCTGCACTGCCGTTGCAATACCGTTGATCTGGGTAAAGGTGCCAATACCAAAGAGACCGACGCAAATGCCAAACACGGCAAACAGCTTCGCCAGCCACTTCCACTTGGAACCCATGCCCTTTTCTATGTAGTAGAACGGACCGCCCAGATAATGGCTGTCGTCCTTCTTCTCTCTGTACTTAATGGCCAAAAAGCCCTCGCTGTACTTGGTGGCCATACCGAAGAAGGCGGCCAACAACATCCACAGTAGTGCACCGGGACCGCCCAGGCAAATGGCCGTAGCCACGCCTACGATATTGCCGGTACCAATGGTGGCGGACAGTGCCGTGCACAGCGCGCCGAAGGAAGTAACCTCTCCCTCGCCGTTGTCCTCATTCTTAACCATAAACTTCAGTGCCTTGCCCAGGTGCCGCACCTGTACAAAGCCGGTTCGTACCGTCAGCCACACGCCGGCGGCTAAAATCAAAATGATCAGCGGCCAGCCCCATACGGCATCCTGTACCTTACCGATGATGTCATCCACGGACATTGCAAGTGTAATTGTCTGCATTGTTTCACCCTTTCTGCTAATAAAAAAACTGCTACAAGTTTACCACAAACCGGGCGACCATTCAATGTGCAAACTGCAAAAAAAGAAGCGGATATGTATTTTTATACATATCCGCCATAGGTTTGGCTGTTTGCCAAAGAATTCTTGGTTAAAATTACAGACTGTTTTGCAGTTTGGCAGCGGTCAGCGTGTTCTCCAACAGCATGGAGATGGTCATGGGACCTACGCCGCCGGGCACCGGGGTAATGGCGCCACACACCTGGGAAACACCGTCAAAATCCACATCGCCGCACAGCTTGCCGTTCTCATCCCTGTCCATACCCACATCAATGACCACCGCGCCTGGCTTCACCATATCTGCCGTAACGAACTTAGGGCGACCCACTGCCGCCACCAACACATCCGCCTGCCTGGTCAGTTCTGCTAAATGCTGCGTCTTGGAATGGGCAATGGTCACTGTGGCATTCTCATGCAGCAGCAGCATGGCCATGGGTTTGCCCACAATGTTGCTGCGCCCCAGCACCACCGCCCGCTTGCCGGTCAGGTCCGTGCCGGTGGAATGGATCAGTTCCATCACCCGGCAGGGTGCAAGGCAAAAACGGTATTCGCCGATCATAATAGCACCCACATTCTCCGGGTGGAAGGCATCTACATCCTTGGCCGGGTCAATGCGTGCGATCACCTCTTTGTCGCTTAGGTGCGGAGGCAGAGGCAGTTGGCAAAGAATGCCGTTTATCTCCTTTTTCGCGTTTAATTCGTCTACCAGTGCATTCAGCTGCGCCTGGGTGGTGTCTGCGGGCAGCGTGTATTTTTCACTGTAAAAGCCCACCTCGGCGCAGGCTTTTTCCTTATTGCGCACATACACCTGGGATGCCGGATCCTCGCCTACCAAGATAACTGCCAGCCCCGGGGTCACGCCCTGTTCTTTTAATGCAAGGGTCTCCTGTGCCACCCGCGCCCGCACGGCGCGCGACACGGCCTTGCCGTCAATGATCTGTGCCATTCTTCTCCTCATTTACTCCTTTATTCTTTGTTTTGCTGCGCTTGGCCGCCTGGGCAGCACGGCGCTCCTCCTTGGTGGGGCGGGGTGGCAGCTCCTCTACCGGCACCACCCGCAGGCGCTGGGGCAGATGGCCCTGCTTCTTCTTCACCATCATCACAATAAAGTACACCAGTGCCACAACGGCAATCACTGCCGACAGTACCTGGCTGACCCGAATACTGGTGGAGCCGATATACAGACTGTCTGTACGCATACCCTCCACTACCATACGCTCCACGCCGTACCAAACGCCATATAGCACAAAAATCTCGCCCTTAAAGCTGCGGTGTTTATGCACAATGTAATTGAGAATCAGAAAGCCCAATATACACCACAGGCTTTCATACAGGAAAGTGGGGTGCACCGGTACCTCCGGGTCCACGGTCACACCCTTAGCAGCCAGATCCGCAGAGGAGGCGGCCAAGGTGTCTCTAATCTTTACGCTCCACATTCTAAAAAGCGCGGTATCCGTATTGGTGCCAAAGGCCTCCTGATTAAAGAAATTGCCCCAGCGGCCGATACCCTGGCCGATAAGCAGACCCAAGGCACCCAAGTCCAGCAGATTGCGAAAGTCGATCTTGCCTACCTTGCAGCCGATGGCAGCACCGATCAAGGCACCGATAATACCACCGTAAATGGCAAGCCCGCCGTTCCAAATTTGCACGATCTCTGCCGAGTGGGCGCTGTAATAGCTCCACTCAAAAATCACATAATATGCCCGAGCGCAGACGATACCAAAGACCGTGCCCCAAATGAGCACATCCGTCATCCCGTCCAGCTCATACGCCACTTGTATGCCATACGGCCGCCGTACAGCACTGCCAGCATAAAGCCAAAAGCGATAATGATACCGTAAAAATGAATATCATAACTGCCGATGGTGAACGCCACAGAGGCAGATCAAAGTCAATCCCCAGCCCGGGGAAGTACACGCGGGTAAAATTACTCATGCTGATCCTCCTCTGCCTTTACAACGGACAGGGCGCTGTACTGCGGGTTCATTACCTGCTGCAAACGCGCCTCAATCTTCTCCTTGGTAATGGCCTTGTAGCGATTCGTCACATCAAAGATGGAAAAGCCGTTAAAGTGGGCATCTATCATACTGTTGGCCACACTGTCAATATCGTTATAGGACATCACTTCCCGACCATAGGACTTGCGCAGGCTGCCTGGTACAGATCCTCCGGAATCCCCTCCCGGCGCAGGCGTTCTACCTCTGCCTGAATAGCAGCCGCCACCTGCCGGGGGTCCGTGCTCTCGCCATCAAAGATAATGGCTTCATACCCGTGGCCGTGAAAATACTCCTTAGAGAATTCGCCGCTGATCAGACACCGGTCAAACAAATCTTTATAAAGGGGCGAGGAATCACCGGCCATAATCTCCAGCAGCAGATTGGTAAGAATAATGGTCTCTATGTCCTGCTCCGGCTTGGTGCAGGCTTCTTTATAGCCAAAAGAGAACACCGGAATGGAGGTAGCCAAATGACACTCCTGATAGTCCTGCACGATCTCTCGCGGTTCCGGCAGAAACGCCCGCTCTACCGTCACATCAGCTGTCGGTTTTAAGCACCGATCACAGACGGCCAGCACCTGCTCCGGTGTCACATTGCCAACCACCGCCAGTGCCATATTGTGCAAGTTATAAAAAGTATTGTAGCAATCATACAGCAGCTTGTCCGTAATGTGGGAGATGGACTCCACCGTCCCGGCAATATCAATGCGCACCGGGTGGTTCTTATACAGGCAGCGCAACAGGTTAAAGGTGCTCATCCAGCCGGGTACATCATAGTACATGGTGATCTCCTGGCCGATAATTCCCTGCTCTTTCTCCACCGTTTGAGGCGTAAAGTACGGGTGCTGCACAAAGTCCAGCAAAATCTCCAACGACTGGTCAAAGCGGTCGCTGCACTGGAACAGATAGCAGGTCTTGTCAAAGGAAGTATACGCATTGGCAGACGCACCGGTGGCCGCAAAGCGCTGAAAAGCGTCCAGCTCCTCAGACTCAAACAGCTTGTGCTCCAAAAAGTGTGCAATTCCTTCCGGTACCTCGGTGTATTCGGCAGCGTCCGAGCGCTTAAAGCGATTGTCAATGGAGCCATACTTGGTACCGATCACCGCATAAGCAGAGCGATAATGGGCCTTAGGCATCACAAATATTTTCAGCCCTGTGGGGTGGTCAATTTCATAATAGCGTTCGTCCAAAATGGAAGAAACTTGTTCTTTCACTGTGTCTGCACCTCCTCTTTCTCTGCCACTAAGCGGTAAACGGTATCCAGCGACAACCGACCGGCACATTCCTGTAACTGCTCCACAGTAACGCTCCGGGTCTCCTCCGCCACCTGGGCAGGGGTACGGAAGTCATCGTCCAGCAGCCGGGCGGCATACCAGTTTTCCAGGCCGTTGGGGGTGTCCGCCACGCCGTCCAGCGCGTCGATCATGGCGATGCGGGAGCTTTCCAGCTCGGCTTTGCAGTCACCATCCCGAATAATCTCCAGCTGATGCAGGATCTCGGCCACAGCCTTGTCCATATTCTCCTCCTCACAGCCGCACTGAATAAAAATGTGGCTGTTGTGGCGGGCAAAGCGAGCAGAACAGTAGTAACAAAGGCTCATCTTCTCCCGCACATTCATAAAGAGTTTAGAGTACGGGCCGCCGCCGAACACATCGCAAAAGCTGCGCATAGCCGGTGCCAACGGATCACCCGGGCGCATATCCACACGAAAGCCCAGCACCAGCTTACCTTGACGAATTTTTTCGCTCTCCCGCACATCTTTCACCTGTTGGCACCGGGCCACAAAATGGGGAGTGGGCATGGGCTGATACGCCCGCTCCACGCCCTCTAACCGACGGCGCAGCGCCGCACAGGCCGCCTCCGGATCCGTGCTGCCGACCACAGTTACCAACATTTTGCTCTCTCGCAGCATGCGGTGCCAGGCGGCGGTTACGCTCTCCGGCGTGGCAGCCAACAAAGTCTCTTTGGTGCCTTTGGGATTAATCCGATACGGATCGCCGGCAAACATAATCTGCTGCATTTGCATGACCGCGTACAGGCGTTTTTCGTTCTCCTCGGCAGCCAGCTTCTCCAGCAGCACCCGACGCTCCGTCTCAATATCCGCCGGGGAGAACAGGCCGTCCTCCCCCAAAAGCGGGTCAAACAGCAGATTCATCAGCAGCTCCAGTCCCGCCTCGGCGATCTTCTCGTCATCCAGGGCGAAGCGATCGTCCAGTGTGGTGATGCCAATCTTCAAAATCTGACAGCCGCCGGATTTGTTGGCGGTGACGCTGATGGCCGCGCCGTAGAGCTTGTCCAGCTGCAAGTGCAGCGCACGCATATCCGGATAGGCCTTGCCCTTACGGCTGACCGCTGAGATGGCCAGCGCATAGTTCGCCGCCATCTGCTCCTCCATGGGTACTGCCAAGTGAATGGCCAGTTCATTGGTCTTAAACCGCCCGGCAGGCACAGCCAAAAGCTCTACCCCGGGGGCTATCTTCTTTTGCACATAATCTGTCAAAATGAAACTTCCTTTCATTGTGAGATGTTACACAAACGGATTATAACATATTTTACCCTATTTTTCCAACCCTTATCAGAACAAAAGATAAAGAAGAGCCAAAAGCAGCGCCTGGTCTGCGCCTTCGCGTCCTAAAAGCAGAAGCAGCATT
>ENA-OQAS01000146-OQAS01000146.1-human-gut-metagenome-genome-assembly--contig:-NODE-146-length-37085-cov-3.577060_pt1 | contig 37085 bp, 45 predicted proteins | sample MGYA00242733_ERZ504523 | MGnify/ENA primary metagenome ERZ504523 (study PRJEB26092, sample SAMD00036239) | human gut metagenome | host: Homo sapiens | study: EMG produced TPA metagenomics assembly of...
TAAAAGTCATGCGGAAGATGGGACTTGAACCCACACGAGCGCAATGCTCACAAGATCCTTAGTCTTGCTCGTCTGCCAGTTCCGACACTTCCGCATGACCGCATTTCCTTGGGATTTTTTATTTTCTCCCTCGCGACAAGTGATAGTATAGCAAAGTGGATCTTGTATGTCAACACCTTTTTTCAAAAGTTTTCTATTTTTTCGGTTTTTCTGTTATTTTGTCACGATTATCTTTGGTCCGGCGCCCTTTGCCTGAGGAGTTTTTTGTATGCGCTTACCCTGGAAGCCGGTACTTTAAATCTGCAGTTGGAACGGATTCCTTTAAATGCATTGGCTCCGGTCTTCGCTGTCGTAAGCTTTGTGCCAAAGATCGTTACATTGGAGAGCTTACTGCAGCCGTAGAAGGCTTTCGCACCTATGGTGATCACATTGCTTCCCAGTTTCAGTGTGGTCAGCTTCTTTGCTCCGCTCATTGCAGAACCTCCAATGGCTGTCACTCTGAATTTTTTCCTCCGATCTTTACTGTCGTCGGGATCGTAAGGGCCTTTCTTGCTGCCTTATCCGTAGCTCCGGTAAAGACTACGGTTCCCTTGCCGGATGTGTCTGCATTGGATATCTTATATTTCAGCCTGCTGACTGTATAGACTGCGTTTTTCTGAACCGTGATCCGGAATTTTTTTGTGACAGAACCGTTATATTTTCCTTTTCCTTTGATAGTAACGGATGCAGTTCCGATGTTTTTATTATTCTTCCAGGTAAGGGTGTAATCCCTTCCGTTTACAAGCTTCTTACCGCCGTAGGTTATGGTGAGTGCCTGGGTCAGCGACTTTCCGGTAAAGGCCCTGGTCTTAAGTGCGGATATCTTTGTTTTGCTGATATTGGTAACCGCTGCAGTCTGTCCACCAATGGAAACAAATTTCACATCTGTAAAAAATACATGATATATATTTTCAGATTGATGCACATTCTTTACATATCGTTCCGCTGCCGAGCCTGTATAGCCTTCTACTGTAAAACCACCGGGAACAACTTCCTCTGCACATTTCCCCTGTTATAACTATTCCTAATGCCAGTTCGCCAATATACGTAACTGATTTCGGAATACGGATCTTTTTCAGCTTAAGGCAATCATGAAACGCCCAATCTTCGATCTTCGTCAGTCCCTCATGTAAGGTCACACTGGTCAGCCCGGTATTGCAAAATGTGTCATACTTGCTATCATATCATATAAACACGATATATTCTATCCGGATTTCTTTTTTACAGATATTTTTAGGTAGCAAAAAAAACCTGCATCCGTTTCCAGATGCAGGTTTCCTAAATAAAAAAATGCGGAAGATGGGACTTGAACCCACACGAGCGCAATGCTCACAAGATCCTTAGTCTTGCTCGTCTGCCAGTTCCGACACTTCCGCATATCGCATTTCTTTGGGATTTTTTATTCTCTCCCTCGCGACAAGTGATAGTATAGCAAAGTGCTTTTTGTATGTCAACAGTTTTTTCTAAAAAAAATCCAAAAAATATTTTTTGTTTATACAATTAATACATTTCGTTCAATAACAATCTGAGACAGCTAATTTTTCATCCCAGAATTTATACTACGACACCGGTTACGCCTCAGTCGTAAAAAGAGCAGCCTCTTCAAAAAGGCCGCCCTTCTGTCTCACTTCTGTTTTTTTCTATATGGATCAGTCAAAAATGATCAGTGCCATGAACACAAGATCTGTGTCGCCTGTATTTGTAAGACCATGTCCTTTTCCATCCGGTGTGATGGTGATGTCGCCGGCCTTTACCGGGCGTTTCACACCGTTATCGTCGTACTCGCCTTCACCGCTTAAGATATAGTAGGTTTCTGTCTCGCCATGATGCTCATGGTATCCCAGAGAACATCCTTTTTCGATGGTAACCTGTGCGTAAAGTCCGCATTTTCCCTTCAGCTCGTCTCCCTCAAGAATGTCTTTGATGATCACATGGCCTTTACCGCCGCACATATTTTCTACTCTTCTGATACCCATGATAAAATCCCCTTTCGTGATTGCGTAAATTTGTGAAATTTTATGAACACAGGCTTTCTGCGGCCTGCGCCCTACTTCCTGTACAATTATAAATGATATGATAAATTTTCGCAATCCTTATTGTTATTTTCACAAATTAACTTACAGGCAAATTTCCCCTACTGTTTATTGCTTTTCGCGACCCTGCCGGGAGCTTCTATTCGCAATTGAAGCAGGATACTTCTTTGATTCGGTTAAAAAACGAAGCAGCTCTTTTCCAAAGACCTGCTCCGCAATTTATACCTATATTACAGATTTTTAATTCTCTCAATTGCCTCAAGTGTATTCTCATAGCTTCCGAATGCAGTCAGACGGAAATATCCCTCGCCATGTGCACCAAAGCCTGAACCTGGTGTTCCTACGATGTGTGCTTTCTCAAGAAGATAATCAAAGAATTCCCAGGAGGTCATCTGATCCGGTGTTTTCAGCCAGATGTATGGAGCATTTTTTCCACCGGACACGGAAAATCCTGCTGCGGAAAGTCCCTCCAGGATCGTCTTTGCATTACGCATGTAATAAGCGATCTGCTCCTTCAGCTGTGCTTTTCCCTCCGGAGAGTAAACAGCCTCGCCTGCTCTCTGTACAATGTACGGAGCACCGTTAAACTTGGTTCCATGGCGTCTTGCCAGAGACTGTGAAGCTCTACGCCATCACGCACCAGTTCCTTCGGAACAACGGTAAAGCCAAGACGAACGCCTGTAAAGCCAGCATTTTTGGAAAAGCTTCGAAGCTCGATGGCACAGGTTCTTGCACCCTCGCACTCATAAATGCTGTGCGGGACATCCTCCTCAGAAATATATGCCTCATATGCTGCATCATAGATGATCACGCAGCCGTTTTTGTTGGCGTAGTCGACCCACTCCTGAAGAGCTGCCTTTGTGATCGCACACCGGTGGGATTGTTCGGGAAGCAGAGATAGATCAGATCCGGTACCTCATCTGCCGGAATTTCCGGAAGGAAACCATTCTCCTCCTTGCAGGGCATGTAGATCACGCCATCAAAATTCTCACGCTCTTTGTTATAAAGCCAGTACGTCCGGCCATAACGTTGGTATCTACATATACAGGATAAACCGGATCGCAGACTGCAACCTTGTTATCCAGTCCAAAGATCTCCTGGATGTTTCCGGAATCACTTTTTGCTCCATCAGAAACAAAGATCTCGTCCGCGCTGATGTTGCAGCCTCTGGACTGATAATCATTTTTTGCAATGGCACTTCTTAAGAATTCATACCCGAGATCCGGAGCATATCCGTGGAAGGTTTCTGCGTGTGCCATCTCGTCTACGGATTTATGAAGGGCATCGATGATCGCCGGTGCAAGCGGCTGTGTCACATCACCGATTCCAAGACTGATCACAGAATCCCTAAATTCCGGATTGGCCTCCTTATATGCGCTTACCTTCTTTGCGATATTGGAAAACAGATAGCTTCCCGGAAGTTTTAAATAATTCTGATTTACTGTAACCATAGTATTTTATCTCCTTCTCTCAATTTCCTCTGCCAGTGCTTTTCTGACGCTGTCAGGATTTGCCTTGCCTTTCAGCTCTCTCATCAGCTGTCCTACGAAAAATCCCATAACCTTATCCTTGCCGCCCAGAAGCTCTGCCAGCGGTCCGGGGTTTGCATCTACGATCTTTTTCACAGTTTCGGTGAGAAGTCCTGTATCTTCTACGATCTTAAGACCATTCTCTTCTATATATACAACCGGATCAATATCCTCGTCAAACACTTTTTCAAATACTTTCTTGGCATTCTGTGCGCTGACCTCTTTTTTCTCCACCATGGAAAGAAGATCTGCCAGATACTTCGGTGTAAAGTTTACTTCTCAGGATCAAGACCCTTGTCCTTTGTCAGGCGGAGAACCTCCACCATAAACCAGTTTGCCACCTTTTTCGGATTTCCAAGAAGAACCGCTGTCTCCTCAAAAAGTCCTGCCAGATGTCTGGATTCGGTCAGGATCCCTGCATCATAAGCCGGAAGCTCATACTCCTTCTGATAACGCTCCATCTTGGCTTCACGAAGCTCCGGAATAGAAGTACGCAGCTCTTCGATCCATGCATCGGAAATATGAATCGGCGGAAGATCCGGATCCGGGAAGTAACGGTAATCCTTGGCATCCTCCTTGGAACGCATGGCATGAGAGGACTCTTTGTTATCGTCCCATCTTCTTGTCTCCTGAACAACGGCTCTGCCTTCTTCCAGAAGCTCGATCTGACGTTCTCTCTCTCCCTCGATCGCTCTCGCAATAGCCTTAAAGGAGTTCAGGTTCTTCATCTCCGTTCTTGTTCCGAAGTTCTCACTTCCCACCTCACGGACGGAAAGGTTGACATCGGCACGCATGGAGCCCTCCTGGAGCTTGCAGTCAGAAACTCCAAGATACTGCATGGTGCAGCGGAGCTTTTCCAGATATGCGATAACCTCCTCAGAGCTTCTCATATCCGGCTCGGATACGATCTCGATCAGCGGCACTCCGCTTCGGTTATAGTCAACAAGAGAGCAGTCTTCCCACTCATCATGGATCAGCTTACCGGCATCCTCTTCCATATGCATCTCATGGATGCGTACGGTCTTTTTGCCTGCGGAAGTCTCGATCTCAACAGCTCCATCATAGCAGATCGGCAGATACAGCTGAGAGATCTGATAGTTCTGGGGGTTATCCGGGTAAAAATAGTTCTTACGGTCAAACTTACAGTACTGATGGATATGACAGTTTGCCGCAAGACCTGCCTTGATGGCAAACTCTACCACTTTTTTGTTGAGGACCGGAAGAGAGCCCGGCATACCGGTGCAGACCGGGCAGGTATGTGTATTTGGTGCGCCTCCGAATTCTGTGGAGCATCCGCAGAAGATCTTTGTTTTTGTGGCAAGCTCCACATGCACCTCAAGTCCTATGACTGTCTCATACTGTTTCATGCCTTTTTTCCCCCTTCCATTGCCGTTCCGAAATCACCGCGTTTTTCTCATAGGCGTGTGCTGCGCGGAACAGGTTGTTTTCTTTGAAGCAGTCGCCGATCATCTGGATTCCGATCGGAAGTCCTGCTGCGTCTTTTCCGCATGGAACTGTGATTCCGGGAAGTCCGCACAGGTTTACTGCTACCGTATAAATATCACCAAGATACATGGCAAGAGGATCTTTCAGGCTCTCTCCCAGCTTCGGCGCCGTAAAGGGTGATGCCGGGGCAAGAAGAACGTCATATTTGGAAAAGGCTGATCAAATTCCTTTTTGATAAGGGCTTTTGTGCGAAGTGCTTTCAGATAGTAAGCATCGTAGTAACCGGAGCTTAACACAAAGGAGCCAAGCATGATACGGCGCTTTACTTCCTCGCCGAAGCCTTCGGTTCTTGTCTTCTTGTACATATCATGAAGTCCCTCGTACTCTTTTGCACGGAAGCCGTACTTCACACCGTCAAAGCGCTCCAGGTTGGAGCTGGCCTCTGCACTGGCAATGATGTAGTAGGCAGGGATCATATATTCTGTTGTCTTCATGGAGAAAAATTCCACCACAGCGCCCATCTCGGTAAGACCCTTCAGCGTATTCATAAAGGCCTCTTTTACCTCCGGGTTCAGTCCCTCTGAGAGATATTCCTTCGGCACACCGAATTTCATTCCCACGATCTTATCTGTCATAGAAGCGGAGAAGTCAAGATCCTCTCTCTTCATGGATGTGCTGTCCTTGGCATCGTGTCCGGCGATGATCTCAAGAAGTGCCGCACAGTCCGCAACATCCTTTCCTACCGGCCCGATCTGGTCCAGGGAGGATGCATAGGCAACCAGTCCGTAACGGGATACCGTTCCGTAGGTCGGTTTGATTCCGGTAACACCGCAGTAGGAGCTTGGCTGACGGATGGAACCGCCGGTATCAGAACCCAGTGCCAGGTAAGTCTCTCCTGCTGCCACTGCCGCACAGGAGCCGCCGGAGGAGCCGCCCGGAACATGCTCCAGATCCCACGGGTTTCTGGTGACACCGTAAGCAGATGTCTCTGTGGTACTTCCCATGGCGAACTCATCCATGTTTGTCTTTCCGATGATCACAAGACCTGCCTGTTCCAGACGGTCAATAACCTCGGCATTGTACTGCGGCACAAAATTCTCAAGGATCTTCGATGCACAGGTAGTTGTTTTTCCCTTGATGCAGATATTGTCCTTAATTGCAACAGGCACACCGGCAAGAGGTCCGGTATAGGTTCCGTCCTCAATGCCCTTCTGTACCTTTTTTGCTCTTGCATAGGCTTCTTTTTTGTAAGTATCAAGATAAGCGTGGACCTTGTCCTCTTTTGCTTCGATCTGATCAAAAAACGTATTTCACACCGTCCAGGACGCTTATCTGATGCTGCTTGATCTTTTCCGCAAGCTGTAATGCGGTTAATTTTCCCAAATCCATGTCCTGTCTCCTGTCTTATCCAATTGTTTTCGGAACCTGATACTGGTCTTCTTTCTGCTTCGGTGCATTGGCAAGCATTGCCTCATGATTATCTCCGTTTGTCACAATATCTTCACGGAATACATTTTCGTCCTCAAAAATATGTGACATGGGCTCTACGGAAGAGGTGTCAAGCTCGTCCAGCTTGTCTACATAGTCCAGCATCTTCTGCATATCCTCTTTTGCTTTTTCCTTTTCATCCTCTGTCAGAGAAAGCTTCGCAAGGATGCAGACATTTTCCATTGTTTCATCATCGATTATCTTTGCCATCTTTTTTCTCCTTATTACGGCTCAAGTCTGTTCATATCACGCGGGAACAGACAAGTCTCACGAACATTTTCTTCTCCGAGGATCTGCATGGTAAGACGTTCCAGTCCGATTCCAAGACCTCCGTGAGGCGGCATTCCATGCTTGAAGTATCCAGATACTGCTCCATACCCTCTTCATCCATACCACGGGCTGCGATCTTATCCTTCAGCATCTGATAATCATGGATACGCTGTCCGCCTGTAGTTACCTCAAGTCCCTTGAACAGAAGGTCAAAGCTTAATGTAAATTTCTCATCTGACGGATCATCCATTGCGTAGAACGGACGCTTTTTAGACGGATAATGTGTGACAAAAACAAAATCAGCATCATATTCTTCTTTAAAATATCTTCCGATCAGCGCTTCTTCCTCCGGCTCCAGATCATATGGATTGCGGATCTTACGTTTATATTTTTCAGCTACCAGCTCTTTGGCCTTGTCAAAACGTACTGCCGGGATCTTGTCCACCTTCGGAAGCTCCACCTTCAGAATGGAAAGCTCATGGGCGTAGTCTTTCTTAAGAAGCTCTACTGCGTACTGGAGAAATCCGGTTTCCATCTCCATGATATCCTCAAATCCGTTGATATAGCCCATCTCAAAATCAAGGCTTGTATATTCATTCAGATGACGTTTTGTGTTATGCTTCTCTGCACGGAATACAGGGCCTGTCTCAAATACACGGTCAAAAAACGCCTACCATCATCTGTTTATAAAACTGCGGGCTCTGTGCCAGAACAGCCGGTTTATGGAAATAGCTCAGCTTGAACAGGTTTGCACCACCCTCTGCACCTCTGGCTCCGATCTTCGGTGTGTGGATCTCGGTGAACCCCTTCTCATAGAGGTAATCACGAAATGCCCGCACCAGAGCCTCCTGGATCTTGAATTTTGCACGCTCCTGCACATTACGCAGAGCAATAGGACGATAATTCAGCTTTGCCTCCAGGGAAGTATTCAGCTTCCATTTGTCGATGGCCAGCGGAAGAGGCTCTGCAGGTGAGGAAAGGATCTCCACATGGCTGATGCGGAGTTCTCTTCCATGAGGCGCTCTTTCTTCCTCATGAAGAGTTCCTGTAAGGCGCACACACATTGCCTCCTTCAGATCATGAATGGAAACATTTGTCTTGTCGTTTTCATATACGGTCTGAAAAAGCCCTTCTTTTTTTCGGAGTATCACAAATGCCACGTCCCCCATATTACGGATGCTGTGTATTGCACCTTCCACTGTCGCTTCCTGGTCTTTCATGCTCTCGGAAAGAAACACATCCCAGGCACATTCTCTAGTCTTACAGATTCCATCCATAAATTCCATTCCCTCATCCTCCAATTCAAAGTAGTTTCACCGAATCAGGAAATTCCCTGCGGAATTTTCCCCGATCCGGTGTGATATCAGGCATTCAGCGCAGATCATTTCTGTCCGCTCTGTTGTTTTTTTACACAGAATCATATAAAAGCATCAGAACCATCTGGCCTCTCAACCATATTAGTCCCGGAATCCATACTGCATTTCTGGATATAGCGGTATGCGTCATCCTCGCTCAGGTGATTTCTTTCCATTAAAAGCATCTTTGCATTTGAAATATAATTCTGTTCTTTCCATGAACGCTGTTTCGGCTTTTTCTTATCTTTTTTCCAACGCCTTTCGATCTGGGAAAGCATCATGCTCACCGTATTTACCAGATCTCCGGCTTTCAGAGGCATTCCCACGCATAAAATGGTGGTTGGTGCCTCACTGATCACTCCCTGAGAGGCCATAAGCAGCATTTCAAAATAATCCGGCATATAGTCCAGAAGATCACGATAGTACATATCCTGAAGATGATAGCCGCAAAGCAGAACGCCGCCATCAAGCTCCGAGATACTGGCAAGGGCGTTTGCACCCGAATTGCACACCGCCGCCACCGTGAATCCATATCGGTTAAGGACTGTGCGGATCTTTTTTGCATCTTCTATTTTCGGTAATGCAATCACGATACTCGTGTTCATAAGCCGCCACTCCCTTTCGTCCCATTATGCCTCGTTCATCAGATCCGATACAGATACTCCTCGATCTCCCAGTTGGAAATCTCCTGGGAATAACGCAGCCACTCTTTTCTCTTGGCCTGCGCATACTGTTCGCAGAAAGTTTCCCCAAGGATTTCCTTCATCCAGCTGCTGTCCTCAAACAGTGTGATCGCTTCCCGCAGGTTCTCCGGTAAATTCTCGATACCCTGTTCCTTCTGATCCGACTCGGAAAGAGAACGGTCAGAAGCTTTTGTAGGATAGATCTTCTTCTTGATTCCATCCAGGCCCGCTGCCAGGCATACCGCAAAACAAGGTATGGGTTGGATGCAGCATCCGGGCTTCGAAGCTCGATCCTGGTATCAGCTCCATTGACTCTCGGGATCCTTACCAGTGAATTCTGGTTATTTCTCGTCCAGGTCAGTTCTGTAGGCGCATCAAATCCAGGCACAAGACGCTTATAGGAATTTACAAGCGGATTGGTGATCAGAGTCATCTCACGGCTGTGAGCCAGAAGACCTCCGATAAAATAGTATGCCTCTTCACTTAATCTGGACGGATCCTCCGGATCCGCGAAAATATTTTTTCCATTTTTAAACAGCGAAAAAATGTATATGCATGGCTGAACCGTTTACTTCCCGTCTTGGCTTCGGCATAAATGTCGCATGAAGTCCATGACGTTTGGCTACAGTTCTTACTGCCATCTTAAAGGTCATAACTTCGTCTGCCATCTCACGTGCTTCCCCGTAATGAAGGGCGATCTCATGCTGTGCAGGTGCTGTCTCATGATGAGAGGATTCCACCTCAAATCCCATATCCTCAAGAGTCAGTACCATATCACGTCTTGCATTTTCGCCTAAATCCACCGGACTTACATCCAGATATCCGGCCTTTTCGTGAGAAACCGTTGTAGGCATTCCGTTATCATCAATATGAAACAGGAAAAACTCGCATTCCGGGTCAACATAGCAGGTGTAGCCTGCCTCTTCTGCTGCCTGCGCTGTTTTTTCAGAATATATCTGGAACTCATCTCATGCTCAGATCCATCTGCCCGGCGCATATCGCAGATCAGTCTTGCGACCTTTCCCTGCTGAGGACGCATGGGAGAATTGAAAAGGTATCATAGTCCGGATACAGGATCAGATCCGGCTCCTTTTCTCCCACAATGCCCGCAATATGAGAGCCATATACAACGCATTGGTTATTCAGGCTCTTGGAAGCTCTCTTGATGTGATCGCAATATTTTTCAGAGTTCCAAACATATCTGTAAACTGGAGCGGATGAACTCTACGTCTTCCTCCTCTGCCATTGCAAGAATCTCTTCTCTGGTATAATTCCCCATAGTATTCTCTCCTTTATTTCCTCATCACACAAAATAATTACCCTCAAAATCAGAAAAAGGGTGCACTTCAGAGAGCTTTCGCTCCTGAAGAACACCCTTGTTCATGGACGTAATTATAGCAATCGGTCAATTCTTTGTCAACCATTTTTTAAAAGGGGCAAAAGTTCAAAAGCTTTATCGCGGAAACACGAACAGTTTTTTGATCTTTTGCCCCTGGTATCTGTTATTTTACTGTAAATATGAATAGCTCATCAGTGATTCATCCACTGCTTTCGCAGCCTCACGTCCTTCATGGATCGCCCATACTACAAGAGACTGTCCACGATGCATATCACCTGCTGTGAACACACGATCTACGCTTGTTGCATACTGCTCCGGTTTTGTTTCCACATTAGTTCTTGGTGTAAGCGCTACACGGAAGGCATCTGTCACATATTTCTCGCTGCCAAGGAAGCCGGCTGCAATAAGGACCACATCTGCAGGGATCACTTCCTCACTGCCCTCAACCGGTACCATATTGAATCTTCCGGTCTTTTCATCCTTTACGCTTTTCAGTTTTACGATCTTGGCCTTGCAGACATTTCCTTTTTTGTCCTTGATAAACTCGGTAACGGTTGTCTGATAGATCCGAGGATCATGGCCGAATACTGCAATAGCCTCTTCCTGGCCGTAATCGGTTTTCAGGACCTTCGGCCACTCCGGCCATGGATTGGAAGGAGTTCTTGCTGCAGGAGGCTGCGGCATCATCTCAAGCTGTGTTACAGATTTCGCCCCCAGACGGATGGATGTTCCCACACAGTCATTACCGGTATCACCACCGCCGATGACCAGAACATTTTTGCCCTTTGCAAGCTCATATGGGAATTTTGCAAAATCTGTATCCAGAAGACTTTTTGTTACCTGCTTCAGGAAATCCACTGCAAAGTAAATTCCCTTAGCATCTCTTCCCGGAACCTTGATATCTCTCGGATGAGAAGCTCCACAGCAGAGAAGGACACGGTCATAATCCTTCAAAAGCTGTTCTGCAGTGATGTCAACACCAACATTGATATTGGTAACAAATTTCACGCCTTCCTCTTCCATCAGCTTCAGTCTGCGGTCAATGACCTTTTTCTCCAGCTTCATGTTCGGAATGCCGTAGCGGAGAAGTCCTCCGATACGGTCGTTTCTCTCAAATACGGTTACGCTGTGGCCACGGCGGTTCAGCTGCTGTGCTGCTGCCAGTCCGGAAGGACCACTTCCGATGACTGCGATCGTCTTTCCTGTGCGGACAGGCGGGATCTGCGGTTTTACCCATCCTTCTGCATAGGCTGTCTCAATGATCGCTTTCTCATTCTCCTTTGTGCTGACCGGATCTCCGTTCAGGTTACAGGTACATGCAGCTTCGCAAAGTGCTGGACACACTCTGGATGTAAACTCCGGAAAGCTGTGTGTCTTGTTTAAACGAAGGAATGCCTGCTTCCAGTTTCCTGTGTACACAAGATCATTTGTCTCAGGAACCAGGTTGTGCAGCGGGCAGCCGGAAGCCATTCCGCCGATCATCATACCTGACTGGCAGAAGGGGACGCCGCAGGCCATGCAGCGTGCTCCCTGAAGTTTCTGTTTTTCTTTATTTAATGGAATACGAAATTCGTTGAAATTCTGAATACGTTCCTTTGGCGGCAGAACCTTTGCCGTTTCTCTTTCATAATCTAAAAATCCAGTTGGCTTTCCCATTTCCTCATCCTCCTTAATGTTTCACGCCGATGCTCTCATAGAACGCTTCCATCTGTGCCTGCTGGCTGGTCAGACCTTTTTCTTCCAGCTTTGCACTTAATGTGATCATTCTCTTGTACTCATCCGGAATGAGTTTTTTGAAGTGAGGCAGATAGGAATCAAAATCAGCCAGCACCTTCTTACCGATCTCAGAGCCTGTTGCTTCCACATGAGCCTCGATAAGATCACGAAGCTCTTTTTTATCATATTTATTATCCACTTTTTCAATGGAGATCATTGCTTTATTGAGGTTCTTGTAAAGAACGTTATCCACATCAAGGACATAAGCGATACCGCCGCTCATACCTGCTGCAAAGTTCTTTCCTGTTTTTCCAAGAACTACCACACGGCCGCCTGTCATGTACTCGCAGCCATGCTCGCCAACACCCTCAACAACTGCAACCGCACCGGAGTTACGTACTGCAAAACGCTCACCGGCAACACCGTTGATAAATGCAGTTCCGCTGGTCGCACCATAGAGTGCCACGTTTCCGACGATGATGTTCTCTTCAGCCTTGTATCCGGCCTTCTCCGGAACCTTAACGATCAGCTTTCCACCGGAAAGGCCTTTTCCGAAGTAGTCGTTGCTGTCACCGGTCAGTTTCAATGTCAGTCCTTTCGGAATAAAGGCACCGAAGCTCTGTCCGCCTGCACCTGTACAGTTCACAGTTACCGTATCCTCCGGAAGTCCATCCTTATGATTTCTTGTGATCTCAGATCCGAGGATGGTACCAAATGCACGGTCTGTATTGGTAACATTTACATCAACAGAAACTTTCTCACCCTTCTGGATCGCCGGTGCACATTTCTTGACCAGAACTTTTTCATCCAGAGTTTTCTCAAGATTGAAATTGTATACAGCCTTCGGATCAAAGGTTACTTTGCCCTTTCCTGCATATGGGTTATTCAAGATGGCACTTAAGTCAACCTTACCCTTATGCGGCTCCTGCACACTGTCAGAAACTGTAAGAAGGTCTGTACGACCTACCATCTCATCGATGGTGGCAACACCAAGGCGTGCCATGTACTCTCTCAGCTCCTGTGCAATAAAGCGCATGAAGTTCTCCACATACTCCGGTTTTCCGCGGAATCTCTTACGCAGCTCCGGGTTCTGTGTAGCCACACCTACCGGGCAGGTATCCAGATTGCAGACTCTCATCATCACGCAGCCCATCGTTACAAGCGGCGCTGTTGCAAAACCGAATTCCTCTGCACCGAGAAGTGCTGCAATGGCAACGTCACGGCCGCTCATCAGCTTACCGTCTGTCTCGATACGTACACGGTTACGAAGTCCGTTCATGATCAGCGTCTGGTGTGTTTCTGCAAGTCCAAGCTCCCATGGAAGTCCTGCATTATGGATAGAGCTTCTTGGCGCTGCTCCTGTACCTCCGTCATATCCGGAGATCAGAACAGTCTGTGCACCGGCCTTTGCAACACCGGCTGCAACCGTACCAACACCCGCCTCAGAAACCAGCTTTACGGAAATATCCGCATATTTATTGGCGTTTTTCAGGTCATAGATCAATTCTGCCAGATCCTCGATAGATAGATATCATGATGTGGCGGCGGAGAGATCAGGCTGACTCCCGGTGTGGAATGACGGGTTTTTGCGATCCACGGATATACCTTCTTTGCAGGAAGATGTCCACCCTCACCCGGCTTTGCACCCTGTGCCATCTTGATCTGGATCTCTCTTGCGGAAACCAGGTAACGGCTGGTAACGCCGAAACGTCCGCTGGCTACCTGTTTGATTGCAGAGCAGCGGTCATTGTCTGTTCCTGCTGAATCCAGACGCTCATCACTTTCACCACCCTCACCGGTATTGGATTTTCCATGGAGATGGTTCATGGCAATAGCCAGTGTCTCATGTGCTTCCTGGGAAATAGAACCATAGGACATGGCACCTGTCTTAAATCGTTTTACAATATCCTCAACACTCTCAACCTGGTCGATCGGAATAGGCTCCTTGGCAAACTTAAAGTCCAGAAGACCTCTTAAGTTTCCATGACCCTCGTCATCTACCAGTTTTGTATATTCCTTGAACATCTCATAGCTGCCCTGTTTTGTGGACTGCTGGAGAAGATGAATGGTACGCGGGTTATATTTGTGCTCCTCACCCTGGCTTCTCATCTTATGGCACCTACGCTGTCCAGAGTAAGATCTGTGGCAAGTCCAAGGGGATCAAATGCCTCAGAATGAAGTTTTTCTACATTATCCTCGATATCTTCCAATGTGATTCCGCCTACACGACTTACGGTTCCTGTAAAGTAACGATCGATCACATCCTGGGAAATTCCGATTGCCTCAAAGATCTGAGATCCCTGATAGGACTGGATAGTGGAAATACCCATCTTGGAAGCGATCTTTACGATACCGCTGATCACCGCATGATTGTAATCATCAACGGCTGCGTAATAGTCCTTATCCAGCATATGTGTATCGATCAGCTCATGGATCGTATCCAGTGCCAGATACGGATTGACTGCACTTGCACCATATCCGAGGAGTGTTGCGAAATGATGTACCTCTCTCGGCTCACCGGACTCCAGGATCAGGGCAAGGGAAGTGCTCTTCTTTGTTTTTACAAGATGCTGATGTACTGCGGAAACCGCCAGCAGGGACGGGATCGGCATATGGTTCTCATCCACACCGCGGTCAGAAAGGACCAGGATGTTTGCTCCCTCACGGAAGGCTTTGTCTACCTCTACGAACAGACGGTCAATGGCACGTTCAAGCTTTGTGCTCTTATAATATAATGTAGAAAGTGTTACAACCTTGAAGCCGTCCTTTTTCATATTCTTGATCTTCAGCATATCGGTGTTGGTCAGGATCGGATTGTTGATCTTCAGCACCTGACAGTTCTCCGGCTTCTGGATCAGAAGATTTCCGTCTTTTCCTACATATACACTTGTAGAAGTAACGATCTCCTCACGGATCGCATCGATCGGCGGGTTTGTTACCTGTGCAAAAAGCTGCTTGAAATAATCGAACAACGGATAATGTTCCTTGGAAAATACCGCAAGGGGAGTATCATGTCCCATGGCTCCGATGCTTTCTGCGCCGTTTAATGCCATGTTTCGGATCGAAGTACGGTACTGCTCATAAGTATATCCGAAGGCTTTCTGAAGGCGCGCTCTCTCCTCCGGAGTGTATTCGACAACTCTCTGATTCGGGATCTTGATATCACGAAGCTGTACCAGATTGCTGTCCAGCCACTCACCATAAGGCTGTTTTTTCGCATATTTTTCTTTGAGCTCATTGTCATCAATGACACGACCCTGAACGGTATCAACCAGAAGCATTTTTCCCGGATGAAGACGTTCTTTTAATACGATCTTCTCCTCATCCACAGGAAGAACACCAACCTCGGAGGAAAGGATCATATAGCCATCCGATGTGATATAGTATCTGGATGGACGAAGACCGTTTCTGTCAAGAACCGCTCCCATCACATCACCATCAGAGAACAGAATGGACGCAGGACCGTCCCATGGCTCCATCATAGTCGCATAGTACTGATAAAAATCTCTCTTCTCCTGAGAAATCGTATCGTTGTTTGCCCATGGCTCCGGAATCGTGATCATCACTGCAAGTGGAAGATCCATTCCACTCATAACCAGGAATTCCAGGGTATTGTCAAGCATTGCAGAGTCAGAACCATTGCGGTTAACTACAGGAAGGACCTTGTGAAGCTCATCCTTCAGATACGGAGACTCCATGTTTTCCTCACGTGCAAGCATCTTATCGGCGTTTCCGCGGATCGTGTTGATCTCACCGTTATGTACGATGAAACGGTTCGGATGTGCTCTCTCCCAGCTTGGATTCGTGTTGGTACTGAAACGGGAATGTACCACTGCAATGGCAGACTCGTAATCCTGGCTCTGAAGATCGCCAAAGAAGGTACGGAGCTGTCCTACCAGGAACATACCTTTGTATACGATGGTACGGCTGTTCATGGAAACTACGTAAGTATTATCATTACTCTGTTCAAATTCACGACGTGCGATGTAAAGCATACGGTCAAAGGCAAGACCTTTTTCCACATCCTCCGGTTTTTTAACAAATGCCTGCATAATGCACGGCATGCACTCTTTCGCTTTATGACCAAGAACCTCCGGGAAGACCGGTACTGTACGCCATCCAAGAAGCTCCAGACCCTCTTTTTCCACGATGATCTCGAACATCTTCTTTGCCTGGGCACGTTTGATCTCCTGCTGCGGGAAAAAGAGCTGGGCTACACCATATTCTCTCTCTCCGCCGATATCAAAGCCTTCTTTTTTACAGACCTTCTTAATTTGTGGGAGATCTGAAGAAGGATACCGACACCATCACCGGTTTTTCCTTCTGCATCCTTACCAGCACGATGCTCAAGATTCTCTACGATCTTAAGAGCATTGGCAACTGTATCATGTGTTTTCTTTCCTTTTATATTAACAACGGCTCCGATACCGCAGTTATCATGTTCAAATTCAGGCGGTAGAGGCCCTGCTGCTGATTTGCTACTTCTCTCATTTTTCTCATCCTTTCATTGCAGCTTCTTCTGCCGTCTTTTTATCAACTGCCGCCTGCACAAATCCACGAAACAGTGGATGTGCATGGTTTGGCCTGGATTTAAATTCCGGATGTCCCTGTGTTCCCACAAAGAACGGATGTCCGGCAATTTCGATCATCTCAACAATGTGAGCATCCGGGGATGTTCCTACAATGGACATTCCCTTTTCGTCCAGTTCCTTACGGAATGCGTTGTTTACCTCATAACGATGTCTGTGACGTTCCTGGATCTCTTTCTTTCCAAAAAGCTCATAGGATCTGGAGCCTTCTGCAAGCACACACGGATAACTTCCAAGACGAAGAGTTCCTCCAAGATCTTCCACATCCTCCTGATCCGGCATCAGGCAATGACCGGATGTGTTGTTTCCGGTGCCAGCTCAATACTGTTGGCATCTTCATATCCAAGCACATGGCGGGCAAATTCCACAATAGCCATCTGCATTCCCAGGCAGATCCCAAGGTATGGGATTTTATGAACTCTTGCATACTGTGCCGCAAGGATCATTCCTTCTGTACCACGGTTTCCGAATCCTCCCGGAACCAAGATTCCATCTACAGAATGAAGAGTCTGATCCAAATTTTTTTTCATTGAGTTCTTCGGAGTCCACCCAGGTGATATCAACCTTTGCACGGCAAGAGATCCCGCCATGCTTCAGTGCTTCCACAACACTCAAGTATGCATCATGAAGCTGTGTATATTTACCAACCATGGCGATTTTCACAGTTTTATCCGGGTGGCGGAGATTTTCTACCATATTTTCCCAGTCTGTAAGATCTGGTTTGCGATTCTCCAGTCTTAAGCTCTGCAGTACTACGTCTGCAAGCTTTTCTCTCTCCATTGCAAGAGGAGCTTCATATAAATATTCCACATCCAGATTCTGAAGCACATTGCTTACAGGCACATTACAGAACAGGGCGATCTTTCCACGGATATCCTCGGTAAGAGGATATTCACTTCTGCATACCAGGACATCCGGCTGGATTCCCATTCCCTGAAGTTCTTTTACACTGGCCTGGGTGGGTTTGGTCTTCATCTCTCCGGAAGCACGGAGATACGGGATCAGAGTTACATGGATAAGGATCGCATTGTCATGTCCCACATCATGCTGGAACTGACGGATGGATTCCAGGAACGGCTGGCTCTCAATATCACCGACTGTACCACCAACCTCGATGATGGCAATTCTGTCTTCGTCTGCGGATTTTGCTCTGTAAAAACGGCTCTTGATCTCATTGGTAATATGCGGGATCACCTGAACGGTACCTCCGCCGAAATCACCATGACGCTCTTTCTGAAGAACAGACCAGTAAATCTTACCGGTTGTCACATTGGAATTTTTGTCAAGGCTTTCATCAATGAAACGCTCATAATGTCCAAGGTCAAGGTCAGTCTCTGTACCGTCATCCGTTACAAAAACCTCTCCATGCTGAATGGGATTCATAGTTCCCGGGTCAATATTAATGTAGGGATCAAATTTCTGCATGGTCACCTGATACCCTCTGGCTTTCAGAAGGCGCCCAAGAGACGCTGCGGTAATTCCTTTTCCCAGACCGGAAACAACTCCACCTGTTACAAAAACATACTTTACTGCCATCTTCGATTTCCTCCTCCATTTTGTGTCCCACAACAAAAAGGCGTCCGGAACAGATTCCAAGGGGTGAGAATTCCCCTGTGGTATCCGTTCCTGACGCCTTTGTCAGTTATCTTTCATATAAAATATGGTTTACTATAAACTATTTTTTTTTATTTGTCAATAACTGATTTTTCATATAGTCTGCGGAATTTCTTCCTATGAAATGGATGCAAAGAAAAAACAGACGCCTGCTGAGGATTTCAAACTGATCTCCTGTCTCTGCAGTCACGTCTGCCTTTTCTTTTTATGTCTTTCATATCTTGTCTGTCTCTGCACTGTCTGTCAGGCAACTGCATATTTCTGAAGGAAACGATCAAACTCATGATCCTCGCCATGACAGGTTACTGTAAGAACTCTGGTCAGATCCATGCTGAGGATTCCAAGAATAGATTTTGCATCAATTAAAATTCTGTTATATGAAATATCTACATCAAAATCACATTTACTTGCAGCCTTAACAAATTCTTTAACATCCTCTGTCGCATTCAATCTAATTTTTTTAGACATAAATATCATCCTCTCTTTTATCTCGGCAAAAAACCGGCCTTTTTTCGGCCTTGCTGTTTTCCTGTATATTCCAGACCAGCGGCCTTTTTCATCTGGCTGTTCCACATTATGTCTCATGTTGTCAGATTTGTCAAGTTGATGTTTTTTATCGTTTTTAAGAGTCTTTCTATAAAAACCCGGATTTTATATGACAAAATCCGGGTTTTTATATATTTATTGTGCAGTTTTTACATTTTCGTTTTTCAATCCATTATTTTTTACTGTGAGATTAATTCCACATAGTTCATTAATCCTGTTTGATTTCTGCCGGTATTTCCATCGGATAATTGCCATCAAAACATGCTTTACACAGCGGAAGTCCACCTGCCATGCCTTCCAGATAATCGATCTGCATATAACCCAGGGAGTCTGCACCGATCATCTTACGGATTTCTTCCGTGCTGTGCTGTGCTGCGATGAGCTGGTCATTGGACGGCACATCGGTACCAAAATAACAGGGATGTAAAAATGGCGGGGAGCTGATACGTACATGGACTTCTTTTGCTCCTGCTTCTTTCAGCATGTGGATCAGATTGGCAATGGTAGTTCCGCGGACAATGGAATCATCCACCAGAACGATTCTCTTCCCCTTCACCACGGATTCCAGAACGCTCAGCTTCAGATGGACACTGGACTCTCTCTCCTGCTGTGTAGGCTTGATAAAAGTTCTTCCAATGTAACTGTTTTTATAGAACGCAAAGCCAAACGGGATTCCGGATTCCTCAGAATAGCCTTTTGCTGCCGGAAGTCCGGATTCCGGTACACCGGTCACCAGGTCCGCTTCTACCGGATAGGATTTGCAAGAGATTTTCCTCCACGGATCCTTGCATCATAGATTTTCACGCCATCATGGTGCTATCCAGTCTTGCAAAATAAATATATTCAAAACACAATGAGCATGCTTTTCTTCTCAGTCAGTTTACTGGATTTCAGTCCGTTCTTGGTGATCGTGACGATCTCACCCGGTTCAATATCACGGATAAATTCCGCTCCTACAGATGTCAGCGCGCAGCTTTCAGATGCAAGGACATAGGCATTATCTCTTTTTCCAAGACAGAGGGGTTTCAGTCCGTAAGGATCACGGGCACCGATCAGCTTCCGGGGGCTCATGATCACAAGAGCATATCCTCCGCGGATCTTCTCTACGGTTTTATGTACTGCTTCCTCTACAGTGGCAGAATGCACACGTTCTCTTGCGATATGGAACGCGATAACCTCTGAGTCGGTAGTTGTATGGAAAATTGCGCCTGTCTGAATCAACTCCCATTTCAGAGCTTCTGTATTAACCAGATTTCCGTTGTGCGCAAGTGCCAGACTTCCCTTGATATAAGAAAGTACCAGCGGCTGTGCATTCTCTGCGACAGATTCTCCGGTGGTGGAATAACGAACATGTCCGATTCCAATATCACCATTCATATTATGTACAACATCTTTTCGCAAAACTTCGCTTACCAGTCCGAGATCTTTATGGAACTGTACGTTTCCTCTTTCTCCGTCCGTCCTTGAAACGGCCATTCCGCAGGACTCCTGTCCCCTGTGCTGCAGCGAGGTAAGACCATAATAAATAGATGGTGCAATATTCCCTCCATCCAGATCATAAATCCCGAATACGCCACATTCTTCCTTTACTCCTGACATATTTCCCTCCATCTGTTCTTTCCGTATTGTACATCTTTGTCACTGGTCAAAAAGCTTCTTTTGCCTCAATCACTTATAGCGATTGCTGACTTTTCGACTGTATAACTACGATATCAGATTATAATAAAAGGACAAGATTTGTCAACCCTGCCTATTTTCCGACAGTCCGATCGCCCTGGTCAATTTTTTAGATTTTTTCAAAAAAGCTCTTGACAATATTTTATTTTGGTGTATACTGCAACACATAAAGCAAAGGCGCTTTGGATACGGCAAGTATCTGAAGCGCTTTTTTTGTTTTCCGGTCCGTTTATACCCGGTTCTTCCGGCAGCGGTCCTTATAAAATAATTAAAAATTATAATGAATGAGTGAAATCGAAAGGAGTGTACCTATATGGCACAGAGTATCCCTGAAATGTATGGCAGCCTTGTATTCAATGACAAAGTGATGCGAAGCAAACTGCCAAAGGACATGTACAAAGCATTAAAGAAAACAATTGAAAACGGAACTCATCTGGAACTGGACGTTGCAAATTCCGTAGCAGTTGCAATGAAAGAATGGGCTACTGAAAACGGTGCGACACATTACACACACTGGTTCCAGCCGATGACAAACGTAACTGCTGAGAAGCATGACAGCTTCATCTCCCCTACAGGTGACGGACAGGTGATCATGGATTTCTCCGGTAAAGAGCTGGTAAAAGGTGAGCCGGATGCATCCAGCTTCCCGTCAGGCGGACTTCGTGCTACTTTTGAAGCAAGAGGATATACAGCATGGGATCCTACTTCACCTGCATTCATTAAAGATAAAACTCTTTACATTCCTACTGCATTCTGTTCCTACAGCGGAGAGGCACTGGATAAGAAAACTCCTCTTCTTCGTTCCATGGATGTTCTGAACAAAGAAGCGGTTCGTATTCTTCACATCCTTGGAAACAAAGAGGTCCGTCACATCGACACAACCGTAGGACCTGAGCAGGAATATTTCCTGGTTGACAAGGATCTTTACAAAAAGAGAAAAGACCTGATCTTCTGCGGCCGTACTCTTCTGGGCGCTTCTGCACCAAAAGGACAGGAAATGGAAGATCATTACTTCGGAGCCCTGAAGCCTCGCGTTGCTGCTTACATGCATGATCTTGACGAAGAACTTTGGAAGCTTGGCATTCCAGCAAAAACAAAACATAACGAGGTTGCTCCTGCACAGCACGAACTGGCTCCTGTATTTGATACCACAAATGTTGCTGTTGACCACAACCAGCTGACCATGGAGATCATGAAGAAGGTTGCCGACAAGCACAACATGGTCTGCCTCCTTCACGAGAAACCATTTGAGGGAATCAACGGAAGCGGTAAACACAACAACTGGTCTATGAGCACAGACACAGGTGTAAACCTTCTTGATCCAGGAAAAACACCGGCAGAAAATACACAGTTCCTGGTATTCCTGGTAGCTGTCATCAAAGCCGTTGACGATTATGCTGATCTTCTCCGCGTATCCGTTGCAAGCGCCGGAAACGATCATCGTCTTGGAGCAAACGAGGCACCTCCTGCGATCGTATCCATCTTCCTTGGAGATGAGCTGACAGACGTACTGAAATCTATTGAAAACGATACCTTCTTCAGCAATAAGCATGCGGTACAGATGGATATCGGAGCAAAGGTACTTCCGCACTTCATAAAGGATACCACAGACAGAAACCGTACTTCACCATTTGCATTTACCGGAAACAAATTTGAGTTCCGTATGCTTGGTTCTGCAGCATCTGTCGCAAACCCGAACATCGTACTGAATACCGCTGTTGCAGAGGTTCTTGCAGAATTCAGCGCAGCTCTTAAGGATGTTCCGGAAGAAGAAATGGAAAGCGCAGTACATGCACTTCTTAAGAAGACCATTGAAGAGCATAAACGCATCATCTTTAACGGAAACGGATATACAGACGAATGGGTTGAAGAAGCTGAGAAACGTGGTCTCTACAATCTGAAAACAACTCCGGATGCACTTCCGCATTTCATTGCTGAGAAGAACATTGCGCTGTTTACAAAGCATGGCATTTTTACAAGGGAAGAGCTTTTCTCCCGTTACGAGATCTGGCTTGAGAACTATTACAAGACCATCAACATCGAGTCCAACACTCTGGCTGAGATGATCCAGAAGCAGGTAATTCCTTCTGTATATACATATGTTGAAAAGCTTGCAGATACTGCAGCTGCAAAGAAATCCGTAGTAGCTGATATTTCTGTAGCAAGTGAAGCTGCTCTGATCTCCAAACTGAGTACACTTGCAGATACCATGGCAAAAGATCTGGAAACTCTGAAAGCAGATACAGCAAAAGCTCTTGCTTCTTCTGACGATGTACTTGCATGCTCCAAGGCTTATCAGGAAACTGTTCTGGAAGACATGGAAACTTTAAGAAAATCTGCAGATGAGGCAGAGGCTCTGATCCCGGATGAGTTACTTCCTTATCCGACCTACGACGAGCTGTTATTCTCCATCTGATCACGGATATCAGATAACAATTTCATACGGTAAATACAGGGGATATCCCTTATGAACTCTACTTCATAATTCATTATCGATTTCCTCATCCATTAATCACACGATACAGATATCCCCTGTTTTACATATACTAATTTTGATTTCGTAAAGGCGCGGAAGAGAATTTCCTCTCTCCTGCGCTTTTTCGTTATACTGATACTGGATAAATTCTATCTGTTTTTTTCTGTCCGGTATTACAAAAATTCTTTCTATACATAATAAGAAAGAAAAAAATTGGGAAAGGGAGTGTTACTATGTATTCTTCAGTAAACACAACTTGGGTCCTCGTCGGTGCAGCACTGGTCTTCTTCATGCAGGCTGGATTTGCAATGGTCGAAACAGGATTCACAAGAGCAAAAAACGCAGGAAATATCATCATGAAAAACCTGATGGACTTCTGTATCGGTACACCGGTCTTCTGGCTGGTTGGATTTGGCATCATGTTCGGTGCAGGAAACGGTTTCTTCGGCAAGATTGGCGGAATCGCCTCAGAGGCAAACTACGGAAACGCAATGCTTCCGGATGGAGTTCCTTTCTGGGCATTTCTCATCTTCCAGACTGTATTCTGTGCTACTTCTGCTACCATCGTATCCGGTGCCATGGCAGAGCGTACTAAATTCATCTCCTACTGTATCTACAGTTTACTGATCAGTCTCGTTGTATATCCTGTATCCGGTCACTGGATCTGGGGCGGCGGCTTTATCAGCCAGATGGGATTTCATGATTTCGCAGGTTCCTGTGCCGTTCACATGTTGGTGGTGTTGCTGCACTGATCGGTGCCATCATCCTCGGACCTCGTATCGGAAAATATTCCAAATCCGGTAAATCCAGAGCGATCCCGGGACATAACCTTACAGTTGGTGCACTTGGTGTATTCATTCTCTGGTTCTGCTGGTTCGGTTTCAACGGTGCATCTACTGTCAGCATGGAAGCGATGCCATTGTAAGCGCCGGAAAGATCTTCGTAACAACAAACCTTGCAGCTGCTGTTGCTACTGTAACAGTTATGCTGATCACATGGATCCGCTATAAAAACCGGATGTTTCCATGTCCCTGAACGGTTCTCTTGCAGGACTGGTAGCCATCACAGCAGGCTGTGATACCGTATCTCCTACATCTGCAGCTATCATCGGAATCCTCTCCGGATTCATTGTAGTATTTGGTATTGAATTTGTTGATAAAGTTCTCAAAATTGATGACCCGGTTGGTGCTGTTGGCGTTCACGGTCTTAACGGTGCTTTCGGAACTCTTGCTGTCGGTCTTTTCTCCGACGGTGCAGGTACCGAGTGGAAAGGTCTTCTCACAGGCGGTGGTTTCCATGGCTTCGGTGTTCAGTTTATTGGTATGGTTATCACCATCGCATGGGTTGCTGTTACTATGACAATTATCTTCCAGGTGATCAAACACACGATCGGACTTCGTGTTTCCGCTGAGGAAGAGATCGCAGGTCTGGATATGAAAGAGCATGGCCTCGCAAGTGCATACAATGGATTCTTTGTACAGGATACCATGACAAAGGCTCCGACTCCAATGGGAACTTCCGTAAAAGCCCTGTTGTAAAGCATGCTCCTTCTGCTCCTGCTGAATCTGTTCCTGAAATTCCTGCAGACGGCGTACATAAACTGACAAAGGTTGTTATCATCACACGTCAGAACAAGCTGGATGAGTTTATGCAGGCTATGAACGAGATCGGCGTAACCGGCATCACTATCACAAACGTTATGGGCTGTGGTGTTCAGAAGGGTGCTCCAACCTACTATCGTGGTGTTGAAGTCGACATGAACCTCCGTCCGAAGGTTAAGATCGAGATCGTTGTAAGTCTTGTACCGGTTCAGAAGGTTATTGATACTGCAAAAGAAGTTCTTCATACCGGTCAGATCGGTGATGGTAAGGTCTTCGTTTACGATATCGAAAACGTTGTCAAGATCCGTACCGGCGAGGAAGGCTTCCTGGCTCTGCAGGATACAGACGCATGATTCTCTTATGAGAGGAACAGATAAAATCTTCTACGCAATATAAACCAAATAAAAGCCAAAAAACTCCGGAACATTATTCCTTAAATGTTCCGGAGCTTTTCATAGCTTTTTTTATTCTCTTCTCAGTCTCGGCAGATTCCACCGGTAATGTGCCGCCAGGTACCGGATCAGGATCACTACTACCGTTCCGATCACCATGGCCGGCACTCCGCCCCACAGCCTGTATATCCAAACACAGGCAATGGCCCCTACAATAGACGCACAGGCATAAATATGGCGCACAAAAATATATGGCGGTACTCCTGCATCATATCACGGATAAGGCCGCCTCCAACTCCTGTGACAGTTCCAAGAAATACAAGAAAAAATGTTCTTTCCATATACCCCTGGGAAATCCCCTTATCAACCCCATGACAGTAAACACACCAAGGCCAACCGTATCCATCACCAGCATCACCTTATCATAGACCAGCCGGTTCCCGCCTTCCAGCAGCTCCTGCTTCCAGTACATCACTGCAAAAACAATACAGGACGTCACGGTTGCCACAATGGTATACAGCGGATCCTGAAACATTCCCGGCGGCACGATTCCCAGGATAATATCCCTGGTAGCTCCTCCGCCCACTGCAGTCACCACTCCAAGAACGCAGACCCCGAAAATATCCATTCCTCTCTGCGCCCCCACCATAGCTCCGGAAGCAGCAAACGCAATAGTTCCTGCCATCTCCAGCATAAATGTAAACATACTCTGATAATCCATTTCCCCCTCCATGCATATCAAGCCGTATTTTTTCTCACCCTCATATCTGCATTCTGTTTTCCCTGTCTGCACATTTCCACAAGGTGCACATTTCCGCAGGGTGTAAGAAGAACCCTGCCATGCAGGATTCCTTCTCCTATTTTCGTGATCACTATATTTTCATATTAACAGAATTTTCTCATTCTGTATATCTTTTCTTTTTGTATCTGACTTCTGCTATTCTGCTTCGATCAGAAATCCTCGTCGTTTCAGCATATCCTGGATCATATCCAGGATTTCCTCGGATTCTGCTTCTACTTTATGATAATGATAATCCGATGTGATATTCTTCAGAGGACTGGACTTGCCGCTTCGGATATCCTCCATAAAATTCTCAACCTGGCGCCTGGAGCTGATATTCAGTTCTGCCTCGATATGCCCGTAAACTCTGTGATTCACCATTACGTTGATCACTTTTCCGCCAAGATCCACAATCCCGCAGAGCTCGTTTTCCAGATCTGCATCTGTATGATGCACCTTGAATATCCGGCTCACAGTATGGGGAGCAGTAAAAATATATCCTCTGTTGGTGGAGATCACGTCATTCCCCTCCGCGCGTATCAGCGCAATATCCTGCACGATCACCTGTCTGCTGACCTGAAATGTTCTGGCCAGAGCACTTCCTGAGACCGGCCGTTCACTGTTTTTAATTTGATCCATGATCGCTGTCCTGCGTTCTGAACCAGTCATTTAAGTTCCCCTTTCCTGGCTGTGCCTGTACTTTTTATTCCGATACCTCTCTCCTTCATTCTCGCGATCTCTCCAACCCGGCCCGACATCACCTGCTATGCCTCTGCTTCCGGCAATTCACGCTTCTTTTCTGATATTCGGGGTATTTCCTGGCACAGCACTCGGTATTCTGTAAAATCCTGCATTTTTCAGGAAAGCGGATGAAGATTCTTAAGCGAAATATCAAGGATCGGTGCAGAATGCGTTAATGCACCACTTGATACATAGTCTACACCAACATCCCTGATCTTTGCAATGTTTTCTTTTGTAACATTTCCAGAACATTCAGTTTTTGCTCTTCCGCCGATCAGCTGCACCGCTTCTTTCATCATCTCCGGAGTCATGTTATCAAGCATGATGATATCTGCGCCGGCCTCAACAGCTTCTTTTACCTGATCAAGAGTTTCTACCTCAACTTCGATCTTGCGGACAAAAGGAGCGTACTCCTGCGCCATTTTTACAGCATTCGCAACGCTTCCTGCTGCTCCGATGTGATTGTCTTTCAAAAGAACTCCATCTGAAAGATTATATCTGTGGTTCTGTCCGCCGCCTACACGAACAGCATATTTCTCAAAAATACGCATATTCGGCGTCGTTTTTCTGGTATCCAGCAATGTGATCCCTGTTCCTTCAAGAAGTGACGCAACCGAATGTGTATAGGTTGCGATCCCGCTCATTCTCTGAAGATAATTCAGCGCCACACGCTCGCCGGAAAGAAGCACCCGGATATCTCCTGTAACTTTTCCCATTTTCTGACCTTTTTTTACTTCATCGCCATCCTTGCAGAACAGCTCCACTTTTGTGTCAGCATCCAGAAGCGTAAATACACGGCTGAAGATTTCCAGTCCCGCAATGATTCCATCCTCTTTACAGATCAGATCTACCTCTCCCGGAACTGCTTCTTTCATAACAGAGTTTGTGGTAACGTCTTCGCTTGAAATATCTTCCTTTAAAGCCTCCAGGATCAGGTGATCTACCTGAAGTGTCATTGTGATCTTATTCATTTTACAATACCTGCTCTTTCTTAATTATCACAGCAGCCCTGTTCTCCAAAGCAAGGCTGCTCCTGTCTTTCATAATACGGATATTTATATTCCGACTGCATTTATGCCGCACCTGCAGCACTTTTCTTTTCTGCTGAGATTGCTTTGGCTGCACGTTTTGCAAATACAAGGCTCTCCAGCAGGGAATTACTTGCCAGTCTGTTCGCGCCATGTACACCGTTGCAGCTGGTTTCTCCCACTGCATAAAGCTGGTCCATGCTGGTCTTGCTGTCAGAATCCACCCAGATACCGCCCATGAAATAATGCTGAGCAGGAACAACAGGGATGCATTCTTTTGTCACATCATAGCCTTCTTCCAGACACCTCTGATAAATATTCGGAAAATGATTCAGGATCGTATCTTTATCAATATTTTCCATGGAAAGCCATACATGGTCTGTTCCTTCTTTTTTCATTTCTTCCCGGATCGCATTTGTTACTACATCTCTTGGAAGAAGTTCATTGACAAAACGCTCTTTTTTGCTGTTATAAAGTACTGCACCTTCTCCGCGGACCGATTCTGAGATCAGGAATCTGCGGCCCGGTCTCTTGGAATACAGCGTTGTCGGATGGATCTGCACATAATCCAGATGTTCCAGACGCACATTGTGTTTTTTTGCAATATCAAGAGCATCCCCTGTAAGATGCGGATAGTTGGTGGAATGCGCATATCTTCCTCCGATCCCGCCGCTGGCCAGGATCGTATCCTGTGCATAAATCTCTACTGGGATTTCTCCGCCCGGCTGGATCTCTTCCTGGGTTTTCACCGCTTCTTCGGCTTCCATAGCTTCAAGACATGCCCTGTTCGCTTCTGCGGAAACTGCCTTCAGGCCTGTACATTTGCCATTCTCCACAAGAATATCCTGCATGGTAGTATATTCCAGAATTGTTACATTTTCAAGCTTCAGGACCTGCTGGAGCAGTTTTTCGGAATTTCTTTTCCTGTGATATCCTCATGATAAAGGATCCTCGGTCTGGAATGTGCACCTTCTCTTGTATAGGCAAATCATCTCCATCCATCTTGAAATCCACGCCATATCCGACAAGGTCATTAATGATGTCTCTGGAGCCTCGGATCATAATGTCTACCGACTCTTTTCTGTTTTCGTAATGTCCTGCCTTCATGGTGTCTTCAAAATAGCTGTCGTAATCGTTTTCATCACGAAGCACACAGATCCCGCCCTGGGCCAGGAAAGAATCACTGCTCCTCATATCCTCTTTTGTGATGATCACGATTTTTTGTCCCGCGGAAGCTTCAAGCACTGAACATACCTGCAACACCTGTTCCCACGATCACTACGTCTGTTTTAATTCTCATTGCTTTTCGCCTCTCTGTCTTGATTTCTCTTTTCAGCCAACTCAGACAAATCTTTTATACAAATGTGTTTTATTTATTTTGCCAGTTCCAGCATCCGCTCCAGCGGTCTCTTCGCGTTTTCACGTGTCTCGTCTGTTACATGAACCTCATTCTCCCCGGTTTTCAAAACGTGGAGAACTTTTTCCAGAAATACTTTTTTCATGTTTTTGCAAACCGGTACGGTTTCTGTGAAGTAGAATTTTTTATCCGGGCAGGTAGTTTCCAGCTTGTACTGAACGCCACATTCTGTGCAGATGATAAACTCTTTATTGTCACTTTCCTGTGCATATTTAATGATTCCGGATGTGCTTCCGATGTAATCAGCCTGTTTCAGAACTGTCTGAGGACATTCCGGATGTGCCAGAACCAGTGCATCCGGGTGCGCTTCTTTTGCTGCTTTTACTTCTTCCGGATCCATAAATTCATGGACAATACAGAAACCTTCGTTATAAATAAAGTTCTTCTCAGGAACCTGTTCTGCAATAAAATGTGCAAGATTTCTGTCCGGGATAAAAAAGATGTTTTTGTTCGGAAGCGCTTTTACGATCTTTACTGCATTTGCGGAAGTAACACATACATCAGAAAGCTCCTTCAATGCTGCTGTGGAATTAATGTAACAGACAACTGCCACATCGTCATATTCCTCTCGCACCTTGCGGATGCCTTCTTCTGTTGCCATATGAGCCATCGGACAGTCTGCATCCATGGCAGGCATCAGAACAGTTTTATCCGGACTTAAGATCTTGGCGCTCTCTCCCATAAATCCTACTCCACAGAACACGATCGTCTTCTCTTTCGCACTAGCTGCGATCTTGCTGAGATAAAAGGAATCTCCTATATAATCAGCTACATCCTGTACTTCGGGACGCACGTAGTAGTGTGCAAGGATGATGGCATCTTTTTCTTTTTTTAATTTCTGGATTTCTTCTGCAACTGTCATTATCTTTCACCTTTCCTGCAGGATTTCTTTTTTGAATTCCTGCTTTTGCTTTCTAGTACAGCGAATATTAAGTAACCGCCATATTGACTTGTCTGATTTTTTATTATCATGTAACTTTTTTCAAAACATCTTACACATAATACCACAGTCCTTTACATGTGACAAGACAGTTGTTTGATATATGTAAAGTTTTTTGTAAAGAAAGACATCAAAAAACACGGTTTCCACAATGAAACTTTCATCCTGAAAACCGTGTTTCTGCACACATTCGTTATTTTATCAGTCTTATTCACCGTTCTGCATACTGTCAGCTGCTCATTTATTGCAGTTTTCTTTCTGATCTGCCACGATCACCCGATCATTTCCCCAGCAGTTCTCTCTCAATCCGCTCTCTTGCTTCCGGTGCCTGCTTATCCATCTTTCCGGAAAACCAAACATGGAAACGCAGGCAATGCCGCTTTTCCACGACCATTCAGCCACGGCGGATTTATTACCATTTTTGTGCACGTGAATGCGATATCTTTTTTGTACAATTTCCATTTTGTTTTTATGCGGTTTTCACTATTTGTTACTTCATTCATATATTTTGTTTGTTTTACAGTATTTTTTCGGCATTCACTCACATTTTTGCATCTATAAAATGACTTACTATGCTTATTACAAACGTTGATCATATAGCGTTTTATTATGTGCACCAGAACGCAATATTTCATTTCCCTTATACCCTAGTAGAGTTTATGTAGAATATTATTGTATTTCAACACATAAAGAGTTATACTTGTATGTAGTTTTATTTAAAATACACAAATGCATTTCATACTTTATTTAACCGAACTGTAAGGATCAAAGCTTCCCTCAGAAATCCCTGAAACGCAGGCAAACTTCCCTGATTCGGTTAAATCATACGAAAAACACAGCAGAAAGGACTTATCCCTATGAGCGACTATAATTTAGAAACTAAATGTATCCACTCCGGCTATACCCCATCCAAGGGCGAGCCCTGTGCACTTCCTATCTATCAAAGCACTACTTACAAATATGACACCACCGACGAAATGGGCCAGTTATTTGATCTGAAGGCAGACGGATATTTTTACACCCGTCTCCAGAACCCGACCAACGATGCCGTAGCTGCAAAGATCGCAGATCTGGAAGGCGGTGTTGCTGCGATCCTGACTTCTTCCGGACAGGCAGCCAACTTCTACGCAGTATTTAATATCTGTGAGGCAGGCGATCACGTTGTTGCCGCTTCTACCATTTACGGAGGAACCTTCAACCTTCTTGCCGTCACCTTCAAGAAGCTTGGCATTGACTGCACCTTTGTTGATACCGATGCAACAGAAGAAGAGATTGCTGCCGCATTTAAACCGAACACAAAGGTTCTCTTTGCAGAAACCATCGCCAATCCGGCTCTGGTCGTCCTGGACATCGAGAAATTTGCACACGTTGCACACCAGAACGGCGTGCCTCTTATTGTGGATAACACCTTTGCCACACCGGTAAACTGCCGTCCCTTCGAGTGGGGTGCAGATATCGTTACCCACTCCACCACCAAATATATGGACGGGCATGCCGTTCAGGTAGGCGGTGCCATTGTCGACAGCGGTAACTTCGACTGGGATGCCTATGGCCATAAATATCACGGTCTGACAGAGCCGGATGAATCCTATCACGGTGTTGTCTATACAAAGCAGTTCGGAAAAAAGCTTACATCACTAAGGCTACTTCCCAGCTGATGCGTGATCTGGGCTCTATTCCGTCCCCGATGAACTGCTTCCTTCTGAACCTCGGCCTGGAAACACTTCCACTGCGCGTTGAACGCCATTGCTCCAACGCCCAGAAGATCGCAGAATACCTAAACGCACACGAAAAGGTTTCTCATGTAAATTATGCAGGACTTCCGGAGGATAAATATCACGCACTGGCTCAGAAATATATGAAGGATGGCCGTACCTGCGGCGTTATCTCCTTTGAACTGACCGGTGGCCGTGATGCAGCAGTCCGTTTTATGGACAGTCTGAAGCTTGCCACCATCGCAACTCATGTTGCTGCTTCCATCACTATGGTCCTTCACCCAGCCAGCCATACTCACCGTCAGATGAACGACGAGCAGCTGGTTGAAGCAGGAGTTTCTCCCGGAATGATCCGTCTTTCCATTGGTATCGAAAATGTGGATGATATTATCAAAGATCTGGATCAGGCACTGAAAAATGCATAAATAACCAATTCAAAAAGGAAGGATACATCTGCTCATGCATGATGTATCCTTCCTTTTTATGATATATTTTCTCCTACTCTCAATTATGACATTTCCGCAAATTACCTGCATCCTGTTCTGAACGGCTTTCTTCTGGCGCATAAATTCCTGCAGCTGCTGCAAGTATCTGAAACTACCTTACAAAATCCATTATTCATCTTTTTCCAGCTGTTTGATCAGCTGGTTCACATATGTAGAAAGCCCCGCCACCAGGACTCCCTGTGTCGTAGATGTAAATACTGCCATTGCAATATCCTGTGCATTTTTACAGGAACAGGTAGCAAAAATATAAATTCCGCATATAAGGATCCCTGCACACCCCAGTATCAGCGGAATATATTTGTCCTTCACAGCCTGAGCCTCCTTCAGTGCGATCCCCATAAAATACAAAGCGATCGCTGTGATCAGCAATTCCGGTTTAATATAATCCACAAGCGCTTCCATAAATATTCTCCGTATCTCCCCTGCCGCTTTGATTTATTTTATGAATTTCTCCAAAAAATATTTCATAAATTCCCCAAAAATGTTAGCTACGTGTTCGCTATTACTGTTTTCGCACTTTTTGAGAATATTTTTTTCTATTGCAGAGCAAAAAGAAAAAGGCCATAAACCCTAAGGTTTACAGCCTTTCCCACTATTTTTCGTTATCTGAAATCAGAATTTGCCAGCGTCAGCAGCTTCCTGTACGGAAACAGCTACAGCAACTGTCATACCAACCATCGGGTTGTTTCCAGCGCCGATAAGACCCATCATCTCTACGTGAGCCGGTACGGAAGAAGATCCTGCGAACTGAGCGTCAGAATGCATACGTCCAAGTGTATCAGTCATACCGTAGGAAGCAGGACCTGCTGCCATGTTGTCCGGATGAAGTGTACGTCCTGTACCACCGCCGGAAGCAACGGAGAAGTATTTTTTGCCTTTCTCGTTGCACTCTTTTTTGTATGTTCCTGCTACCGGATGCTGGAAACGAGTCGGGTTCGTGGAGTTTCCTGTGATGGAAACGTCAACGCCCTCTTTCCACATGATCGCAACACCTTCCGGAACGCTGTTAGCGCCGTAGCAGTTAACCTTTGCACGAAGTCCCTCTGAATAGGATTTACGGAATACTTCCTTAACCTCGTTCTTATATGGATCATACTCTGTCTCTACATATGTAAAGCCGTTGATACGGGAGATGATCTGAGCAGCGTCTTTTCCAAGACCGTTCAGGATAACACGAAGAGGTTTTTTACGAACCTTGTTTGCTTTCTCTGCGATACCGATCGCACCCTCAGCTGCTGCGAAAGACTCATGTCCTGCAAGGAAGCAGAAGCAGTCTGTCTCTTCCTCAAGGAGCATCTTTCCAAGGTTTCCATGTCCAAGACCTACTTTACGTGTGTCTGCAACGGATCCCGGGATACAGAAAGCCTGAGGCCTTCTCCGATAGCTGCTGCTGCGTCAGCGGCTCTTCTGCAGCCTTTTTTGATCGCGATAGCTGCACCTACTGTGTAAGCCCAGCAAGCGTTCTCGAAGCAGATCGGCTGAATGCCTTTGATCTGATCGTAAACGTTCAGTCCTGCGTCTTTAGTGATTTTCTCAGCTTCTTCGATAGAAGCGATTCCATAGCTGTTTAAAACAGAATTGATCTTGTCAATTCGTCTCTCATATGATTCAAATAAAGCCATTTCCTGTAACCTCCTGATATTTTCACCTTACGAAGTGTAATTACTCTTTTCTTGGTCGATGATCTTAACAGCATCTGCAACACGGCCGTACTGACCTTTGCTTTCTCCCATGCTGTGTTCGGGTCATCACCTTTCTTAATGAAGTCAGTCATTTTTCCAAGGCTTACGAACTGATATCCGATGATCTCATCGTTCTCGTCAAGAGCGATACCTGTAACATAACCCTCAGCCATCTCAAGGTAACGAGGTCCTTTTTTCAGAGTTCCATACATTGTACCAACCTGAGAACGAAGTCCTTTTCCAAGGTCCTCAAGACCAGCGCCTACTGCAAGTCCGTCCTCGGAGAATGCAGACTGGGAACGTCCGTAAACGATCTGAAGGAAAAGCTCTCTCATAGCTGTATTGATTGCATCACATACAAGGTCTGTGTTCAGTGCCTCCATAACGGTAAGTCCTGGAAGGATCTCAGAAGCCATAGCTGCAGAATGAGTCATTCCTGAACATCCGATTGTCTCAACAAGTGCCTCCTGGATGATTCCCTCTTTAACGTTAAGGGACAGCTTACATGCACCCTGCTGCGGAGCACACCAGCCAACACCGTGTGTAAATCCGGAGATATCCTTTACTTCTTTTGCCTGAACCCATTTTGCTTCTTCCGGGATCGGAGCGGCACCATGATGTACGCCCTGTGCCACTGGACACATTTCTTCTACTTCGCGTGAATAAATCATTTTAAAACTCCTTTCAAGTATAGATTGACCGATGTTATTGAGAAAAAAAGTTCGATAACACCCTATCGCTATTTTCTCACAAAACCTTTGTTTCGTCCAGTCATATTTGATAAAATTTTGCCATAAAACGCATAATATTGGTAGTTATTCCGGCAGTATTGCATGCCTAACTGTCAAATATTTCTGGCAACTACTGTATGTATGTGATAATATATTAGCAAGTTTAACCTTGGAGGTATATTTTTCATGAATGCATCTGTGGATTCTGTTTTTCCAGAAAAATACCGCATTCTCAGCGGAAGCGCTCTGAAGATGATCGCGGTCATCACCATGCTGATCGATCATATCGGAGCTGTGCTACTCAGTATGTATCAGCCCGCACAGAAAATCCTGTTTACACTTTTCGGCAGAGAATATACTGTATATCTTATTTTCCGCGATATCGGAAGAGCTGCTTTTCCCATCTTCTGTTTTCTCCTGCTGGAAGGCTTCCGGCATACACGGAGCAGGTTCCTCTATGGAAGAAATCTCCTTCTTTTTGCGCTGCTCTCAGAAATTCCGTGGAATCTGATGTTTACAAATACGCTGCGTTACGAAAGACAAAATGTGTTTTTTACGCTTTTCCTCGGATATCTGGCCTTTTGTGCCATCGAATATTTCCAGACCAGACCTTCGATGCAGCTTCTCTGCATCCTGGGACTGCTTGTTGTTTCCATTTTTCTGAAAGCAGACTATGGATGGCGGGGGTATATCTTCCTGCTGATCATATACTATATGCGAAACGATAAACCAGGCCAGGCAATCCTCGGAAGCTGCTGGCTTTACTATGAATGGAGAGCCTCCTTTGCCTTTCTGTCCATTAACCTGTACAATGGAAAAAGAGGCTTCATCCGCGGAAAATCAGCAAAATATTTCTTTTACTGGTTTTACCCAGTCCATATTATAGGACTGGTCATACTCCGACAGCTTTTGTTTTTATCTTAATCCCGCCCTCTCCCGGTCGGTTCAGCCTTCCACAACCAATACCGTTACATCCATCACCCCATCAAAAAAGGCTGCACTCTCTCAAAAGTGCAGCCTAAATGCATGTCCGGAAAAATCTGTTTCTTATTTTTTCTTTACGATCTCTTTTGCATTTTTATAAATGGAATCTGCAGGAACACATCCACGTACCGGTGACAGCGGGTAAATATTGGAATTCCGTCCGATCACAGTACCTGGATTCAACACAGAACCACATCCGACTTCAACATGATCTCCGAGCATCGCTCCGAATTTCTTAAGACCGGTTTCGATCTTTTCATCCCCGTCTTTTACGACAACCAGTTTCTTGTCGGATTTTACATTGGAACAGATCGATCCGGCACCCATGTGGGACTTATATCCCAGCACAGCATCTCCAACATAATTATAATGAGGAACCTGAACCTTGTTAAACAGCACTGCATTCTTAAGCTCTGTGGAATTTCCCACAACTGCGCCCTCACCAACGATAGCCTTGCCGCGGATAAATGCACAGTGGCGCACCTCGGCGTCCCTGCCAATGATAGCCGGTCCGGTGATACTTGCAGTCGGCGCAACTGTAGCAGATCTTGCGATCCATACATTTTCGCCCTTCTCCTCATATTCAGAAGGATCCAGTGTTTTTCCAAGCTTAATGATGAAATCTCCGATCTCCGGAAGAACCTCCCACGGATAGGTTTTTCCCTCAAAAAAGTTCTGCTGCAATGGTCTCATTCAGATCCAGCATATTGCTGATAGTAAAATCTTTCATCATGATGATCTCTTTCCTCCCTGTCCGGAAGCTCGCTCCGGCTTCCTGTAGTTTACAGCGGCCGCATCAAAAAACTGCCGCAGGTTATACTGATAATTGCTTGCCTCCACCTGCCGGTACGTACCCGCACAAAATGCTCCAGCTTGTCCATATATTCCTGTTCCGTGATGCTGCCCTCTGCCACATAGGTGAGTCCCTTTTCCCAGCTTGCCGTAAGCTCCGGGTTCAGAAGCTGCCGGATAGAACAATTTACCACATCAAAGATCATTTCCCCAAGAAGCGTCGGAGTGATCACCTGGGTCTTTTTGTTCAGTGCCAGATATTTAATGTTAAAAAGCTTCTTCAGGATCTCGGCACGGGTAGCACTGGTGCCGATCCCGCTTCCCTTGATCTGGGCTCGAAGCTCCTCATCCTCGATCAGCTGTCCTGCATTTTCCATGGCAAGGATCATGGAACCGGAATTGTATCGTTTGGGCGGTGAAGTCTCACCCTCTTGATACTCAAACCGTTCACAGGAAGTATATCACCCTTTTTCAGCTTCTGCAACGCCTCCAGGAGCACAGTATCACAGGAAACCTCGTCTTCCTCTCCATTTCCGTTTTTCTCACTGTCTGAAGCCCTTTTTCGTGAAAAAGAATTGGCAGCGATCTTCAGATAGCCTTCTTCTTTGAGAACCTTAAAGGATGAAAAGAATGCCTCGCCGTCCAGCTTCGTCACAAGACTCACCTTCTGATAAACGGCCGGCGGATAAAAAATGCACAAAAATCTCCGTACAATGGTCTCGTACACACGCTGTGCGGTAAGAGACACACTTCCCAGCGCATTCAATCCCTGACCGGTAGGATGATCGCATAATGGTCTGTGATCTGCTTGTCATTCACATATCTGGTCTTTGCAATACTTTTCCAGGATTCCATCCCCAGAACCTCTGCCGCCGCAGCACCGGCCTGCTGATAATTTCGAAGGCCGGATATATTCTTGTATATCTCCTTGGCCACTGCCGTAGAAAGAACTCTGGCATCCGTTCTCGGATAAGT
>ENA-OQAS01000147-OQAS01000147.1-human-gut-metagenome-genome-assembly--contig:-NODE-147-length-37044-cov-3.243113_pt1 | contig 37044 bp, 46 predicted proteins | sample MGYA00242733_ERZ504523 | MGnify/ENA primary metagenome ERZ504523 (study PRJEB26092, sample SAMD00036239) | human gut metagenome | host: Homo sapiens | study: EMG produced TPA metagenomics assembly of...
CCGCTGGCCCAGCCGTTCCGCCAGCTGGCCCATAACGGCGAGATCAACACCATCCAGGCAACCGCAACTGGCTGTCCGCACGTGAAGGCCGACTGAGTTCCGAACTGCTCGGCGAATTCAAGCCGCTGCTGCCGATCGCTACCCCGGGCTACTCCGATTCCGGCACGTTCGACGAATGCTCGAACTGCTGCACCTGTCCGGACGTTCCATGCCACATGCCATCTCCATGATGCTGCCGCCGGCATGGGAGAAGAACGACCAGCTTGACCCCGATGTCAGGGCGTTCTACGAATACAACAATACGCTGATCGAACCGTGGGACGGTCCGGCGCACATCATCTTCACTGACGGCACCCAGGTCGCGCGCTGCTCGACCGCAACGGCTTCCGCCCCGGCCGCTGGCAGCTTACCGACGACGGCTACATCGTGCTCGCATCCGAAACCGGCGTGCTCCCGGAGAACGCCGAGGAACACATCGTGTCCAAGGGCCGCCTGGAACCGGGCAAGATGTTCCTCGTCGATACCAAGGAAGGCCGCATCATCCCGGACGAGGAGATCAAGAAGTCCCTCGCGTCCCAGCATCCGTACCGTCAGTGGGTCGAAGGCAACACCGTCGAGATGAGCCAGCTGCCCAAGCGCGAGCACGTCAACCACTCCGGCCAGTCCGTGCAACGCCGCCAGCGCGCCTTCGGCTACACCGAAGAGGATCTGAAGCTGCTGCTCGCCCCGATGGCCAACACCGGCAAGGAGCCGCTCGGATCCATGGGCAATGACGCGCCTATGGCCGCGCTTTCCTCCCGCAGCCGCATGCTGTTCGACTACTTCACCCAGAAGTTCGCGCAGGTCACCAATCCGCCGCTCGACTGGGAGCGTGAAAAGATCGTGACCTGCCTTGAATCCGCCATCGTCCCGAGCCGAACCTGCTGGCCGATTCCGAACTGCATGCCAAGAAGATCCTCATTCCGTTGCCGGTGCTCAACTCCGACGAGATGGCGCAGCTCAAGCGCCTCGACCGCGCCAAGATCCTCGGCGGCTACTATAAGCCGTTCGTCGTCAAGGGTCTTTATCAGGTCGCTGGCGGCGGCAAGGCGCTGAAGGAACGTCTCGACGAGATCTTCCAGGAAGTCGACGAAGCCATCGAAAACGGATCCAACTTCCTCGTGCTCTCCGATCGCGACTCCAACTACACGTGGGGACCGATTCCGTCGCTGCTGCTCACCTCCGCGGTGCAGCACCATCTGCTGCGCAGACACACGCGCACCCAGATCTCCATGGTCGTCGAGGCCGGCGATGTGCGTGAAATCCACCATGTCGCTCTGCTGATCGCCTATGGCGCGGCGGCCGTCAACCCGTATCTGGCGTTCGAATCCGTCGAAGACCTGTCCCGCAAGGCTATCTCAACGTCGATGCCGAAACCGCGGTGAAGAACCTGACCAACGCGTTGTCGACCGGCGTGCTCAAGATCATGGCGAAAATGGCGTCTCCACCATCATGAGCTACCGTGGCGCACAGCTGTTCGAAGCCATCGGCCTGAACAAGGACGTCATCGACGAATACTTCACCGGCACCACCTCCCGCGTCGGAGCGTCGGACTCGACGAACTGGCCGAAGAGGTCGCCATCCGCCATCGCGTGGCCTACCCGTCGCAGTGGACCGCCCGCCCGCACCGCAACCTGCGCACCGGCGGCGAATACAAGTGGCGTCGTACCGGCGAAGACCACCTCAACGACCCTGAAGCCATCTTCCTGCTGCAGCAGTCCACCCAGCGCGGTGACTACGACATGTTCAAGAAGTACTCGGCGCACATCAACGACACCTCCAACCGTTTGATGACGCTGCGCGGCCTGATGAAGTTCAAGTCCGGTCGCAAGCCGATCGACATCAGCGAGGTCGAACCGGCCAGCGAGATCGTCAAGCGTTTCTCCACCGGCGCCATGAGCTATGGCTCCATCTCCCAGGAGGCGCACGAGACCCTCGCGATCGCCATGAACACCATCGGCGCACGTTCCAACTCCGGTGAAGGCGGCGAATCCGAAGACCGCATCAATGATCCGCTGCGCTACAGCAAGATCAAGCAGATCGCATCGGCACGTTTCGGCGTGACCAGCGACTACTTGGTGCACGCCACCGACCTGCAGATCAAGCTCGCCCAAGGCGCCAAGCCTGGCGAAGGCGGACATCTTCCTGGCGCCAAGGTTCCGCCGTGGATCGCCAAGGTGCGTCACGCGACTCCGGGCGTCGAGCTCATCTCCCCGCCGCCGCACCATGACATCTACTCCATCGAGGATCTGAAGCAGCTGATCAACGACGCGAAGATGGCCAATCCGAGGCCCGCGTGCACGTCAAGCTCGTTTCCGAGTTCGGTGTGGGCACCATCGCCGCAGGCGTTGCCAAGTGCCATGCCGACGTGGTGCTGATCTCCGGTTACGACGGCGGCACTGGCGCGGCTCCGCTCAACGCCATCAAGCACGCCGGCACCCCGTGGGAGATCGGCCTGTCCGAAACCCAGCAGACGCTCGTGCTCAACGGCCTGCGTTCCCGCATCACCGTGCAATGTGACGGCGAGCTCAAGACGGCCGCGACGTGGTGATCGCAGCCCTGCTCGGCGCCGAGGAATTCGGTTTCGCCACCGCCGCGCTGATCGTCGAAGGCTGCGTCATGATGCGCGCCTGCCAGAAGAACACCTGCCCGCAGGGCATCGCAACCCAGGATCCCGAACTGCGCGCACGCTTCAAGGGCAAGCCGGAACATGTCATCAACTTCTTCATGTTCATCGCCGAGGAAGTACGCGAGCTGCTCGCCCAGCTCGGCTTCCGCACCTTGGAAGAGGCCGTCGGCCATGTCGAATGCCTCGACCAGAACGAAGCGATCAAGCGTTGGAAGTCTGACGGCATCGACCTGAGCAACGTGCTCATGCAGCCGGGACCGGTGCCGGGAACCATCCTGCACCAGACCATCGAGCAGAACCACGAGCTCGACAAGGCGCTCGACAACAAGCTCATCGAGCTCGCGCAGCCCGCCCTTGAGAAGAAGGAGCCGGTGCGCATCGAGATGCCGATCCGTAACGTGTACCGTACGCTCGGCACCATGGTCGGCTACGAGATCACCAAGCGTTACGGCGAGGAAGGCCTGCCTGACGACACCATCGACATGACGTTCCATGGTGCGGGCGGCCAGTCCATCGGCGCGTTCATTCCGCGTGGCGAGACCATCCGCGTGTACGGCGAAGTCAACGACTACGCGGGCAAGGGACTTTCCGGCGGACGCATGGTCGTGCGTCCGGAGGCGGCATCACCTTCGATCCGCATGAGAACGTGATCGCGGGCAACGTCACCGGCTTCGGTGCCACTTCCGGCAGATGTTCGTGGCAGGTCGTGCAGGCGAACGCTTCGGCGTGCGCAACGGCGGCGCCACCTTCGTGGTGGAGGGCGTCGGCGACCATGGTTGCGAATACATGACCGGCGGCACCGTCGTGATCCTCGGTCCCACGGGTCGCAACCTCGGCGCAGGCTTCTCCGGTGGCCACGTGTACGTGCTCGACCTTGACATGAAGCAGGTCAACCCGGCTGCGCCGCCAACGGCGCGTTGCTGTTCGAACCGCTCGACAGTGAGTCGAACGAAATCGTGCACGGTCTGGTCAAGCAGCATGCCGAAGAAACAGGCTCCGCATTCGCGGCCGGACTGCTCGCCGACTGGGAGAACGCATCCAAGCGATTCACACACATCGTTCCGAAGCACTTCCTCGCCATGCAGAAGGCGATGAAGAACGCCGAAGAGAACAACATCGATTTCAATACGCCCGGCGTCTGGGAACAGGTGTACGAGCAGGTTATGGAAGGAGCGCGCTGACATGGGAGATCCACGTGGATTCCTGAAGGTCCGTACCCGTCGCGAACTGGCCGAACGCCCCGTCGAGGAGCGAATCAAGGATTGGTTCGACGTCCACGCCGAATCCGGCTGCAGCCTTGGACCACCGAACAGGCGGCCCGATGCATGGACTGCGGCACGCCGTTCTGCATGAGCGGCTGCCCGCTGGGTAACATCATCCCAGAATTCAACGATCTGGTGCGCCAGGAGAAGTGGGAGGACGCGTACAACCGCCTGTCCGAAACGAACAACTTCCCCGAAGTCACAGGCCGCATCTGCCCCGCGTTGTGCGAGGCAGCCTGCGTGCTCGGCATTCACCAGCCGCCGACCATGATCAAGAACGACGAATGCACGATCATCGATCAGGCTTGGGAACTCGACTACGTCAAGCCATTGCCTCCGCAGCGCCTGACCGACCAGACCGTCGCCGTGGTCGGCTCCGGCCCGTCCGGTCTGGCATGCGCCCAGCAGCTTACCCGCGCAGGCCACACCGTGGTCGTATACGAGCGTGATGACGCCATCGGCGGCCTGATGCGCTACGGTATCCCGAACTTCAAACTCGACAAGCGACTCATCGACCGCCGCGTGGAACAGATGGAAGCCGAAGGCACCGTGTTCCGCACCGGCGTGGAGATCGGCAAAGACATCTCATGGGACGATCTGCGATCCCGCTACGATGCCGTGGTCGTCGCCATCGGCTCCACCGTGCCGCGCGACATGAAGATTCCGGGCCGTGAACTCAAGGGCATCCACTTTGCCATGGAATTCCTGCCCGACGCGACCCGCCGCGTCTACGGCGTCAAGCCAGTCAACGACATCACCGCTGAAGGCAAGCACGTCGTGATCATCGGTGGCGGCGACACCGGATCCGACTGCCTGGGCACGTCCATCCGCCAAGGCGCCAAGGACGTCACTGTGCTGCAGATCATGCCGCAGGAACCAAGCGAACGCCCGGCCAACCAGCCATGGCCGACCTTCGCGCGCCTGTACCAGAAGACCTCCTCCATGGAAGAAGGCTTCGAAACCCAGCGCGCCGAGTACGTGTACAGCACGGATTCTGTGAACTTCGTCGGTACCGAAGAGGAACAGGCCAAGGTGAAGGTGGAGCACTCCACCGCTACTGAAGGCTTCGTGGCCGATGAGAACGGACATGTGACCGGTCTCAAGGTAGTGAACGTTGCACCCGGCGAAAACGGACCGTTCACCCGTCAGCCCGGCACCGAACGCGTGATTCCGGCTGATTTGGTGCTCATCTCCGTCGGCTTCCTGCACCCGGACACCACCACGCTCGTGGACCAGCTGCCCGTCGACCTTGACGGACGAGGCAATGTGGCGCGCAACGACAAGTTCGCTACCAGCCAGGACGGCGTGTTCGCCTGTGGTGACGCCGGACGCGGTCAGAGCCTCGTGGTGTGGGCCATCTCCGAAGGCCGTTCCTGCGCGGCCGCCGTGGACGAATACCTCACCGGCGCCACCGAACTGCCGGCACCCATCGTCGCATCCAAAAGGCCGATGATGCTGCCGCGCTGAACATAAGCAGTTAACGTAACAGAAAAATCGTCCGATTCTCCGCCAAAACGGAATCGGACGATTTTTCATATCCCCACTTCCCGGAACCTCGAACAATACAGACGTGGCATAACGTCCGAATGACGTGCCGTTCGGCGAAAAACCGGCAGTCATGCAGTAAAGTGAACTGCAGCACATCGCAACAAAGGAGTGACCCAATGCCAAATCGTGCAGAACGTCGAGCGCAGGCAAAGAACAACCGCAGGGGAGTGCCGCAGCAGTACGACCAAACCCATGGCCGCGCACGTTCCGGAATGCTGGACGAATACCAGCTGCAGGAAAAGTCCCGCCGACTGCAAGACGGTACCGATGGACCTTGGAAGCCGACCGGCGGCACCATCGAAGAAACCGAAAGCCTGCTGACCACCAGCCCGAACTACACGAACCCGAAGATGTTCAAGGCACCGCATTCCGCACGCCAATGGTTCCGCGTGATCAGCTGGCTGCTCATCGCACTGTCCGCAATCGCATTCCTGGTGATCATGTGGCTGCCGTCACATCCCATGTGGTTGGTCGCCACGGTCTCCATCGTCTTCGCTGTCGGTGTGCTTAGCCTGTTCTTCACGGCGGGTAACCCGAAGCATAATCCGAACCTCGATCAGAATGGTACGGCCGTCTGATAGCAAGGCGATGAACATAAAGCGGGGGCTGCATCTTTCCATCGGATGCGGCCCCGCTTTCACATGCGAGTCACAAATGATAGTACTATTCGTTCTTGGTTTACAGGAAGTGGTACGAATATTTCCTTGCAATACTTAGAACGACGTATCATTACAGAATGGCTTCCTTTTTCTGGTTTTGAATATGGAAATGCACTGGATATAAAACATTACATACAGGCTAATCCAAATAATGCAGAAAATGAATATTGGCTATCAATACAGCCTAAAAAGGAGGAATAATATGGCGATTTCTAACATCAAAGCAACTTTTCCAACAACCATTGAAAATGTATGGGCAATAGTAACTTCTCTTACTGATTATTCATGGCGCAGTGACATTGACAAAATAGAGGTCGTTAATGATACTACATTCATAGAATATTCTAAAACAGGTACTGCTACCACATTTACAATAACCGTATGTAATCCGCTTGAACGGTGGGAATTTGATATGGAAAATAAAAACATGAAAGGACACTGGGTAGGAATATTCAAGCTTAAAAATGGATATGTAGAAATTGATTTTACAGAAAATGTTTCTGCAAAAAAGTTTTTATTAAAGCCCTTTGTCAAGACCTACTTGAAAAAGCAGCAATCAACTTATGTGCGTGATTTAGGAAAAGCATTAGCAGATGAATAGCATTGAAATTGTTGAATACCTAAAAGCAGAGGCTTCCGAGAAATATAAAACCAATAATTGTGAAAATGGGTATTCCCGCAGAAAATTGTATTGATGTATCTACTGCTATATTGAGAAGTTATCAAAAGGACATGAAAATCAAACAAATTAGCTTTTGGGTTGTAGAATACTCATTATCACGAAGCGAGGCTGCTTTCAGTATTCCTATTCAATTCTAGGACACTCACTTTTAGTGATATTTCAGAAAAGATGCAAAACTTTGTGACACGAATGAAACAATCAGGCGTTTCGCTGGAAAATTGCCTTACAGTAGTGATGGAACAACTGCCTGACTCGAAGAGGAGAGCACAGATATGAAGGTTGACATCCTTTCCCGTGAATATCCGCCCAAGGTGTACGGCGGCGCAGGCGTGCACGCAGAGGAGCTTTCCAAGGTTCTGGCGGAACGTGTGGATGTGACGGTTCGTGCATTTGACGGACCACGTGCCGAAAACGAGATTCCCGAAATCCCGGGTGACAATCCGAAAGGTTCGCTCAAGGTCGTCGGATACGACGTTCCCAAGGAACTCCAGGAAGCAAACGGCGCGCTGAAGACGTTCGGCGTCGATCTGCAGATCGCCGACGATGTGGACGCCGACATCATCCACGCGCACACGTGGTATGCATGCTTGGCCGGATACCTTGCCAAGATGCTGCACGGAACGCCGCTGGTCATCACCGCGCATTCCCTCGAACCGTTCCGCCCATGGAAGCGTGAACAGCTGGGTGGCGGCTACGATTTGAGCTCGTGGGCCGAGCGTGACGCATACGAGCATGCCGACCGCGTGATCGCCGTGTCCGCAGGAATGCGCGAAGACATCCTGAGCGCCTATCCGAATCTTGACCCCGACAAGGTGGTCGTGGTGCACAACGGTATCACCATGAGCCAGTTCGAAACCCCATCCGACGACGATCCGGGCTGGAAGGTGTTCGAACGCTACAATATCGACCGCAACAAGCCCACGCTGCTGTTCGTCGGACGTATCACCCGGCAGAAGGGCCTGCCATACCTGCTTCAGGCGTTGCATTTCGTCGATCCGGGCATCCAGATCGTGCTATGCGCGGGCGCGCCCGACACTCCGGAGATCATGAACGAGGTCAAAACCGCGTTCGCCAAGCTTGACGAGGAGCGCGGCAACATCATCTGGATTGAGGAGATGCTGCCGAAGCCGGAGCTCAACGCGCTTGAGCACGGTTGCGACGCGTTCATCTGCCATCCATCTACGAGCCACTCGGTATCGTGAACTTGGAGGCCATGGCGTGTGGCCTGCCGGTGGTGGCCTCCGCGACCGGCGGCATTCCCGAAGTCGTCGTCGATGGCGAAACCGGATATCTCGTGCCTGTCGACCAGCTGCACGACGGCACCGGCACCCCGACCAATCCAGACAAGTTCGTGCATGACATGGCCGACGCTATCAACCGCATCATGGCCGATCCTGAAAAGGCGAAGCAGATGGGACAGGCCGGTTACGAGCGTGCGCGCGACCACTTCAGCTGGGAGTCGATCGCCGACAAGACCGTCAAGGTCTATGAAGACGTGCTTGCCGAGCAGGCAAAACCGCCGAATAACCAGTTCACCACGTAGACGATGCGTGGAACGCCTTCCGCTGAAAGCATTATGCTGGCGGAAGCGTTTCATATCTACAAGCCGAACAACGATAGGGGAGGAAGAATGCCGGAGCAGAACATCGCACTGGAACTCGCTGACGTGGAATTTCGTCGCCGTGGACGCGTGATTCTCACCAAGGTCAATCTGAAAATCAACAAGGGCGAGAAATGGGTGCTGTTCGGACCAACGGCATCGGCAAATCCAGCTTGGTTCAAATGATGAGCACCAGAAGGATTCCCGTCGGAAGGCACCGTTCGACATTCTCGGCAATCGCTTGGGCAAGGTCGATGTGTTCTCCTATCGCAACCGTATCGGTTTGAGCTCCGCGGAACTGAGTCGCGCGTTCCCTCCCCAAGAAGATCCGCTCGACGCCATCGTGACCGCATTGACCGCGACCACCGGCCGTTGGCGCGACACCTACACCGACGAAGACTATGCAAGCGCGTTCCCTGATGCGTGAATTCGGTATCGAATATCTCGAAGGTAAAATGATGTTCAAACTTTCGGAAGGCGAGCGTACGCGCGTGCTGATCTGCCGTGCGTTGATGGCTGATCCGGATCTGCTGATTTGGACGAGCGACTACCGGTCTTGATTTGGGCGGTCGTGAGATTGCGCTTCGTGCGTTGAGCCGTGTCGGCGCCGAGCAGTCGGATCGTGCCGTGGTGCTGGTGACGCATCGTCTTGAGGAGATTCCGCAGGGATTCGACCATGTGGCGATCATGGGCAGGATCACCGGCAGCGAGGCCGACGCCTACGCCGACAATGTCGCAGGCAACGATCCGGCTCCGGGCACCATCGTGTACTCGGGTGATCTGGAACACGGTTTCACTTCGGAACGGTTGAGCGAAGTGTTCGGTTTGGAGCTTGAGGTGACGCATGCGAATGGACGTTGGAGCGCGTACGCGCGGTAACGGGTGCTGTGTGCGCCGGAATATGCTGTAGCATGAATAGCGTCGGACAGGAGTCATTCGGTTCCGTGCTGTCGTGATGGTGGAATCCGTGTGGGTATGAAGGAGTGATTGATGCGTCGAGGACCGTTGACGGCGGGTGAGAAGGTACAGTTCACGGATCGCAGATCCAATAAGATCACCGACCAATTGGTGCCGGGCGGTGTGACGCAGACCTCGCACGGCATCATTCTGCATGACGATGTGATCGGGCAGTCGGAAGGGTCCGTGGTGGTGACGGTGAGCGCCAAACGTGAGGCGCAGATCAATCAGGATCATCCGGAACGCGACGCCAACAAGCCTTGGAAGGGAACGCGCGCCATTGGCGGATGGCAGTTCGCGGTGATGCGCCCTCGGTTGGCCGATTATGTGCTGTCGATGCCTCGTGGCGCGCAGATCATGTATCCGAAGGACATTGCCAAGTGATTCAGCTTGGCGACATTCGTTCCGGCATGAACGTGTTGGAATCCGGTGCCGGATCCGGCGCCATGAGCGTCAACCTGCTGGACGCGGTGGGGGAGCGTGGAAGACTGACCACCATCGAGATGCGTTCGGAATTCGCCCGCGTGGCCGAAGCGAATGCCACGGTCTATTTCGGTGGGCGCCCCGCATGGTGGGATCTGAAAATCGGTGATTTCGATTCGGTCGCCGCCACATTGCCGGAGCATTCCTTCGACCGCATCATGCTTGACATGCTTGACCCCTGGAACCGTCTTGAGCAGGCATACCGAGTGATTGCGCCCGGCGGTGTGCTCGTGGCGTATGTGACCACTACTACGCAGCTAAGCCGTATGGCGGAGGCGTTGAGGGAGGCTGGCTGCTGGACGGAACCGGATATCCAGGAGACTCTGGAACGCGACTGGAAGGTTCAGGGATTGGCGATACGTCCCGACCATCAGATGATCGGACACACCGGCTTCCTTATGGTTTCGCGGGCTATGGCGCCGGGATTTCAGGCGTTGCGCAAGCGTGACCGTGCCACGAAAGACACGACCACCGATATTGATTCGCTGAGCGCCGAAGAACGTGCCGAACAGCTCGAAGATCTTGAGTTGCGGGATATTTCCGATCGCAAGTTGCGTAAGGTGCTGCGTGATCTCGACGCGCAGGTCGAGGCTATCGGCGATTGATACGGTGTTTCTTGCCGTTGTTCTGAGACAATAGTCATAGCGCGTTGCGTTGGTACATACGCTGGATCGTTAAGGATTGGAGCATTCGTCCATGGGAACGAGCCTCAAGAAGGTTGCGAAAAAAGCCAAGGATTACAAGTATGTGTTGCTGGTGATGCGTCACGCCAAAACCGAGCCGTTTGGTGACGGTGGCGACGCCGGGCGTGAGCTGACCGACAAGGGGCGTAAGCAGGCGAAAGCCGTCGCCAAAGGCCTGGCCGCGCACAAGATGGTGCCGACGCGCATTGCGTGCTCCAGCGCCACCAGGGCCAGGCAGACCTGCGATCGCATGCTTAAGGTGTTCGGCGACGACCCGAAGGTCGACTATCGTCAGAGTCTGTACGAAGGTGGGGTGCAGTCGGTATTTGACGAGCTTGCCCAGACCAAGGAGAAGCATCGCGAGCTGTTGGTACTCGGCCATGAGCCACTGTGTCGATCGCATGCCAATGGCTGGCGAGCTCCGAATCGGATGCAATGCTGCTCGACATGCTGAATCTGGGCATGTCGCCGGCATCGCTCGCCGTGTTCGGATCAAATGAGCCATTCAACCAATGGCAGCTGCACAGTGGCGAACTCATCGCATTGCTGACGGCCAAGGATTTTGAATGATTCCTTCGCCTCTCGGCATGATGCTGAGAGGCGTGAAATGTTGCCATGCCAACTGATATAAATCGTGCTTATAGCGACACTTAAATTTTCTTGATGAGTTATAGCTGGCGATTTCGTGGTAGCTTGAGCGGGTTGCATTGTTCATATCAGATGGAGGATTCATGTCCGTTCTCACTTCCGTCTCCGGTTTCCCTCGCATCGGCCAGAACCGCGAGCTGAAGAAGATTATCGAAGCTTATTGGAAGGGTGTCGCAACGCTCGACGACGTGCGCGCCACCGCCAAGGAGCTGCGCGCCAAGCATTGGAAGCTGCAGCAGGAAGCCGGAATCGATTTGATTCCGAGCAACGACTTCAGCTATTACGACCAAATGCTCGACACTGCCATCCTGCTGAACGTCATTCCGCAGCGCTACCAGCGCCTCGCCTTCGACAATCCCGAAGAGACGCTGTTCGCCATGGGCCGCGGCTACCAAGGAGACAAGGGCGACGTCACCGCGTTGCCGATGAAGAAGTGGTTCACCACCAACTACCACTATCTGGTGCCGGAAGTCGACGAAGCCACCGACATCAAGCTCAACAGCACCAAGCCGTTCGACGAATTCAACGAGGCGAAGGCGCTCGGCATCACCACCAAGCCGGTGCTCATCGGCCCGTACACCTTCCTCAAGCTCGCCCGCAATCCGCAGGCCGAAGAACTCGAATACGACAAGGGCCTGGTCAACGCGGTCGCCGCCGTCTACGCCGAGGTCGTGGCCAAGTTCGCCGAGCTGGGCGCCGAATGGATCCAGATCGACGAACCGTACCTCGTGCTCGACAAGGAGCCGGGCGACGTCGAACTGTTCAAGAGCCTGTACACCAAGATCCTGCCCGCACGCGACGGCAAGATCAAGGTGCTGCTCAACACCTACTTCGGCCACATCGCCGACGTGTATGAGACAGTCAACCTGCTCGCCTTCGACGCATCGGACTCGACCTCAACGAAGCAAGGACGAGAATCTCGCCGCCGTTGAAAAGTTCGGCGTCGCAGAGAGCACCACCATCTTCGCCGGTGTGGTCAACGGCCGCAACATCTGGCGTAACGATTACGCCGTCAGCCTTGGACTCGTCGACGCGCTGAAGAAGGTCACCGACAACGTGGCCGTCTCCACCGCAAGCTCCCTGCTGCATGTGCCGTTCAGCACCGAAGGTGAAGACGGTCTCGCCGATGATGTGCGCAAGCATTTCGCCTTCGCCGTTGAAAAGCTCGGCGAACTGCACGACCTCGCGGTTCTCGCCGACGCAGCGAGGAAGACAAGAAGCATCCGGGGCATTGGCAGCCAACCAGGCGCTCTTCGACGGTACCCGCGTCGCCGCCGACAAGAACGTGGCGGAACGTCTCGCAGCCCTGACCGACTCGGACTTCGTGCGCCAGCCGGCACGTGCCGAACGTCAGAAGGCACAGCGGGAGGCGTTGAACCTGCCATTGCTGCGACCACCACCATCGGATCCTTCCCGCAAACCAAGGAAGTGCGCGCCGAACGCGCCAGACTGCGCAAGGGCGAAATCACCAAGACTGAATACGACGAATACATGAAGGCGCAGATCGACGCCTGCATCAAGCATCAGGAGCAGATCGGCCTTGACGTGCTCGTGCACGGCGAATTCGAGCGTAACGATATGGTCGAATACTTCGGCCAGAACCTCAACGGTTTCCTGTTCACCAAGAACGCTTGGGTGCAGTCCTACGGCACCCGTTGTGTGAAGCCTCCGATCGTATGGGGCGACGTGTCCCGCGCCAACCCGATCACCGTGGAATGGAGCGCCTACGCACAGTCCCGTACCAGCCATGTGATGAAGGGCATGCTCACCGGCCCGGTCACTATTCTCAACTGGTCCTGGCCACGCGAGGACATCACCCACGAGCAGCAGACCCAGCAGCTGGCCCTCGCCATCCGCGACGAAGTGCTCGACCTCGAAGCCGCAGGCATCAAGTCATCCAGATCGACGAGGCCGCCTGCGTGAAAAGCTGCCGCTCAGGAAGACCGACTGGCACAAGAAGTACCTCGACTGGGCCATTCCGGCATTCCGACTGGTGCACTCCGCGGTCAAGCCGACCACGCAGATCCACACCCACATGTGCTACTCGGAGTTCAACGACATCATCACCGACATCGACGCCATGGACGCCGACGTGATCTCCTTCGAAGCCTCCCGCGGCGATCTCGTGGTGCTCGACGCCATTCACGACGCCAACTTCGAAACCGAAGCTGGCCCGGGCGTCTACGATATCCACTCGCCGCGCATCCCGTCCGAAGCCGAAATCGAGGAACGCATCTACGAAATCCTCAAGAAGATGGACGTCGAAAAGGTGTGGATCAACCCCGACTGCGGTTTGAAGACCCGCGGCAACGCCGAAACCTGGCCAAGCCTCGAAAACCTCGTGGCCGCAGCCCAGGCTGTGCGTGCCAAGCTGACCAAATAAGGCGAAACGTTAGGAACAAGACGACAGCCATGCATTCGCCAATGTTCTCGCTCGAGGTGTTCCCTCCGAAGCGAACCTCCCCTGTAGGCACCATCTACGACACGTTGGATGGCCTGCAGGGGTTGGACCCCGATTTCATTTCCGTCACCTACGGCACCGGCAAATCATCCGACCGTACATTGACCGCGCGCATCGCCCACACGGTAAGCGAATACGGCATCCCCAGCGTGCCCATCTGACCGCGCAGTATCTGAACAAGGATGACGTCGACCAGGCACTCGACATGTTCGAACAGGCCAAGGTCTCCGGCGTGCTCGCCTTGCGTGGCGACCGCATCGACGGTGCCGAACCGGCAGGAGTATTCGAACATGCCAGCGATCTGGCCGTATACATCCGCCAGCAACGTCCGGACATGAAAATCTACGGCGCCTGCTACCCGGAAAAGCACCCACAGTCGGCAACGCTGGAAGAGGACATCGACAATCTCAAAAAGAAAGTCGATGCCGGCGTGACGCATCTGATCTCACAACTGTTCTACGACAACGAGGACTTCCTGAGATTCCTCGACAAAGCGAGGGCTGCGGGAATCGACGTGCCGATCGAAGCGGGCATCATGCCGGTCATGAACGCGAAATCGGTGCTGAACATGTCGAACAAATGCCAGTCGAAAGTTCCTGAAAAACTCGGCATCATGCTCGATAAATGGGGAGGTGACAAGGCTCTGCTCAAAGAAGCGGGCATCGCCTACGCATCCGAGCAGATCTGCGAACTGGTGGCGCGGGGCGTCGACGGCGTGCACCTGTACACGATGAACCATCATGTGTCAGCCGACGCATTTGGTCCAACGTCAAACCATTCTTCGTCTGATTTCAGGCGATGCAACAAACATCAAGGGTGGTTGCGGGTATTTCGCAACGCCCTTGGTTTTATCAGCGGTTACTATAGAAACCATGACTTCCATGCAACACAAGTTCGGGGCGCTTGATCTGATTCGAGCAGGGCTGCAAGATCTCGACAGGCTCGCACGTTGTTCGACGAGCTGCACAATGACGGCATCGATGACGACAGGATGCGGCTGCTACTAGCCACGCTGGAAAAAGCGTGCGATCCCGACATCGCACTCAGCAACCTGGTGGACATCATCAAAGTGATGCAAAGTCAAGGCAAGGATTTCACCAACATCATCGCCGATGAAAACTCTTTCGTGCGACTGATCACCGTGCTCGGCGTATCCGATGAAATGGGCAAGCTCATGCGATTCCGCCCGGAACTTGTGGAGGCCGCAGCCAACGATGCCTGCGAAAGCCACCTTTACAATCACGAACAGCGCAGAGCGCATGTGCTCAAATCGGTAGGAGCCGATCCCAATGACCACACCATGCCGACCGCAAGCCTGCCACTTGCCGAAGCTGCGACGGCGCTACGTAAAACCTATCGCAAACAACTCGCCGCAATCATGGCGCAAGACGCCACGGCGAACGATCCCATCGAAATCCAACCACGCATCAGCACCGAACTTTCCGACCTTGCGGACGCGGCGCTTGAAGGCGCGCTCGCCATCGCACGCCATGAAGTGGACGGCAGCGAACATGTGCGTTTCGCCATCATCGGCATGGGCAAACTGGGCGCACAGGAGCTCAACTATGTATCCGACGTGGACCTGATCTACGTGGTGGAACCCGCCGACATGGACACCAACGGCATGGCACTCAGCCGAATCGGCACCAAAATGGCCACCACGCTGCAACGTGTATGCCAATCCGTCATCATGGGCGTCGCAGAACCGACACTCTGGCAGATCGACGGTGGACTACGCCCCGAAGGCAAGGACGGTCCGCTGGTACGCAGACTCGAATCCCACGAAGCCTATTACGAGCAATGGGCGGAAAACTGGGAATTCCAGGCCCTGCTCAAAGCCCGCCCGGTAGCCGGCGACACCGACCTCGGACAAGCGTATATGGATATGACCCGACCGTTCGTTTGGACAGCTTCCAAGCGAGACAACTTCGTCTATGACTGCCAGCAGATGCGCAAACGTGTCGAAGACCTTATTCCCAACCCGCTGAAAGACCGCGAAATCAAACTCGGCAGGGGAGGCTTGCGCGACGTCGAATTCACCGTGCAGATGCTCCAACTCGTGCACGGCCGCTCCGACGAAGCATTGCGTACCAGCTCCACACTCGAATCCCTGCAGGCCTTGGCCGAAGGCGGGTACGTCTCACGCAAACAAGCCAAGAAACTTCATGGGACTACCGATTCGAACGTGTGATGGAACACCGCCAGCAAATGTGGGCGCTCAAACGCACCCACCTGTTCCCAGACCTCGGCAAAGCCAACGCTGGCGGTCTTGAACGCAAACGAGACATCACCATCGACGAGCTGAACCAAAATCCCGAACTACGTCACTCGCGCGCGCATTTCACATGCATCCCGAAGAACTCGTCAACAAATACGATGAGACACGTCGTGAGGTGCGTCACCTGCACATGGACATCTATTACCGGCCATGCTGCCCATCAACGCGGGACTCGACGACGAACAGGTGGAACTCTCCACGAAAGCCACGCAGGAACGATTCGAATCCATCGGATTCGCCGATGCCGACGCGGCCATGCGGCACGTCACCGCGCTCACCGCAGGCATCTCCCGTGCGGCAAAAATCAACCGCATCCTGCTCCCCGCAGTACTGCAATGGCTCGGCGAAGGGCAGAATCCCGACATGGGACTGCTTAACTGGCGCAAACTTGAAGAAAACTTCGGCTCCGAAAGCGGATACCTCGGATTCCTACGCGATTCACCATCCGCGGCACAACGCCTATGCCACGTACTATCCAACTCACGATTCCTCGGCGACGCACTCAACAAATCCGTCGAATCAGTCACATGGCTCGGCAACGACGACTCTTTGCAACCACGTTCGCGAGAAAGCCTCGACATTCAAACCAAGGCGACGCTTGAACGCAATGCCGGCAACATCAACGATTTCGCCAACTCCATCCGAGCCATGCGCAGACACGAAATCGAACGCATCGGTCTCGCTTGGATGAGTGGCGTGATCGACGATGAAGCATCGCTCGCCGGCATGACCGACGTATACGACGCGGCCATCGAAGCATCGCTGCAGTGGGCCATCCAGCATCGCATCAACGACATACAGATCGACGAAGCTCCGGCGGCGATCGCCATCATCGGCATGGGACGGTACGGCGGTAGGGAAGTGAACTTCAGCTCTGATGCTGACGTGATCATCATCTACAGGCCGGCCGAAGGTGCCGATGACGACCAAGCCAACCTTTTCGCACGAAAAGTGCAGGAAGACCTACGTGCGATCCTGCAAGGTCCAACCACATTCGAACCAAAAATCGAACTTGACATGGATCTTAGGCCTGAAGGCAAAAACGGACCGCTCGTACGTTCCTACGCATCCTGCGAGGAATACTATCGATCCTGGGCAAGCACATGGGAGCATCAGGCGCTATTACGCGCACGATATGCGGCAGGCGACGCGTCTCTTGCCGAGGATTTCCTCATGAACATCGCCGACCCGTTGCGTTATCCGAAAATCGATCTTACGGAAACGCAGATCGCCGAAATCCGCAAACTCAAGGCACGTATGGAAGCTGAACGTCTGCCGCGCGGAGTACGTAGGGATCGCCATCTGAAGCTCGGCAAGGGCGGACTGTCTGACGTTGAGTGGACGATCCAGTTGCTGCAATTGCAGCATGCGGGAGACAATGCCAACTTGCGTGTCAACGGTACGTTGCAGGCATTGAACGAGTTGGAACATCGCAAGCTGATTTCCGCTGGCGATGCTGTGGTGTTGCGTAAGGCATGGCGTATGTGCACGGCCGCGCGCAACGGCAGTTATCTGTGGAGCGGACGCGTCAATCAGGCTGATATTTTGCCGGACGATTCATATTCGCTGGGAGGCATCGCCGTGTATCTCGGTTACGATGCGAATCGCGGCCAACATTTCGAAAACGACCTGCTCGCCGTGATACGCAAAGCCCGTGACGTAACGGAACGCCTGTTCTACGGTCGTTCGTGAGTCGTGCCATTTGAACGGCTAGGAGCATGGTGTGGCCGTCGGACCGAAGTTATACGGCTCTGACGGTTATGCTGATTCAGGGTTTCGTGCATGGAAGGATGGAGGTTGCGCCACGAATACTTGTGAACACGCGGTGAACTGGCAGGGTCTGCATTTCAGGCTATAGTTGGCTAGGTCACTTCGAGTGGCCACCTTCAACCACAAGTTGCATGAAAGGTGAGCCGTTGTCTTCAGTACTCGAACAGGCGGTTGAAACGCCGATGGTCGGGAAAAGCGTCATCACATTGGATGATCTTTCCATTCGCCAGATTCAAGAATTACTCCACAAGGCGCAGTACATTGATTCTCATCGTAAAGAAGTGGCGCACACCTGCGACGGCAGGGTGCTCGCCACTTTATTTTATGAGCCCAGCACCCGTACGCGTCTGAGCTTTGAAACCGCCATGCTCCGACTCGGCGGCAAGGTGATCGGCTTCGCCGGCGCCCAGCTCGCTTCCGTGACCAAGGGCGAAACCATTTCGGACACCCTGAAAACCGTGTCCAACTACGTGGACGTGGTGGCGATCCGCCACCCGAAGGAAGGCGCCGCGCTCGTGGCGTCCCGTGCAGCCTCCGTGCCGGTCATCAACGCCGGCGATGGTGGACATATGCACCCACGCAGACTCTGGCCGATCTTGCGACGATGCAGTCGCGCTTCGGTCGCGTGAACAATCTGACTGTCGGACTGTGCGGCGATCTGACTTTCGGGCGCACCGTGCATTCCCTGATCGAAACCCTGTGCCGTTTCGGCAACGTGAACTTCGTGCTGATCAGCCCGGATGAGCTCAAGACCCCGCAGTATGTGCTCGACCGCATCAACGCCACCGACTCCTGCTCCTACACGGAAGTCAAGGATCTCGTTTCCGTGATCGGCGATCTCGACGTGCTGTACATGACCCGAGTGCAGAAGGAACGCTTCTTCAACGAAGACGACTATCTGCGACTGCGCGACACCTACATCCTCGACGAAGCCAAGATGGCGTACGCCAAGAAGGACATGGCCGTGCTGCACCCGCTGCCGCGAGTCAACGAAATCGCCGTCGAAGTGGATGACGACCCACGCGCTGCCTACTTCGAACAGGTCAAGAACGGCATGCTTATGCGCATGGCATTGGAAAGCTCGGTGGTCGGAGACGAACTGCGGGATATGAACCGCTTGAATCCAAGGAGGTTGCAGCCTGATGGAGGTCACCAGCATTCAGAACGGCATCATCATCGACCATGTGCCTGCTGGCACCGCGCTCAAGGTGCTCGAATACCTGAAAATTGATCCGGCTAAGACCAAGCTCGCGCTGATCATGAACACCGACAGCCACATGTTCGGCACCAAAGACATCATCAAAATCGAAAGCGAAGAGGAAGCCGAAACCATCGACCTTGACGTGCTCGGCCTTGTGGCACGCACCGCAACCGTCGGCATTGTGCGCGGCGGTAAAATCGTAGAGAAAAAGCAGCCTACACTGCCGGAACATGTGGTCAATATCATCAAATGCGTGAACCCGCGCTGCGTGACTACCACCGACCGGCCGTACAGATGTTCCACCTGGTGCATTCCGACCGTCAGGAATACCGCTGCGACTACTGTGACGAGGAAGCGAAGTTCTGACCCATGACCCTCACCCTTCACGACATCAAGGTTTGGAACACCGGCGAAGTCATCGACTGATCGTCCCATCTGACGCTGATGAAACGGTGGACGCTTCGGCCATGACCATCGCCCCGGGATTCGAAGATCCCCACGTCCACTTCCGCGATCCGGGCCAGACCTACAAGGAATCCATGGTTTCCGGTTGCGCGGCTGCCGCCTCTGGCGGGTATACGAACGTGCTCATCATGCCGAACACCGTTCCCGCCATGGATGGCGTGAAGGTGACGGCGGGGGAACCGGGCGCCAGTGAAGTGCTCGACGCCGGTTTCGACACGGTCATCGACTATTTGCAGCATTACGAACAAGCCCATGATGTGACCTTGCCGGTGCGTTATGACCTGTGCGTATGCGCTTCCAAAGGGCGTGCAGGCAAGGAAGCAACCGACGTGGCCGACTGGATCGGCTACCTGCCTGAACACGATGACGACAACAAGGACGCCTACCAGCTGTGCCACCCGGTGACCGCCATCAGCGATGACGGTTCCGCGGTAACACCGGAAATCCTCGATCAAGTGTTCGACAACGTCAAGAAATCAGGCTTATACCTGATCGAGCATTGCGAACACCACGACACCGGGGCGGTCAATGAAGGTCCCGTATCACGAGAACTGGGCGTACCCGGCATTCCCGAAGATACCGAACTGAAAATCGTCGAACGCGATATCGAGATGGCGCGCAAAACCGGCGTGCATGTGCACTTCCAGCATGTCAGCACTGCGATTTCTTTCGACGCGATTCGCAAGGCCAAAGCTGAAGGCTTACCGATCACGTGCGAAACTGCACCGCACTACGTTGCGTTGTGCGATGAAGCATTGCTGAAATACGGCACTCTCGCCAAGATGAATCCGCCGTTGCGCTCCGAAGAGGATCGCAAGGCAACCATCGCAGCCGTAGCTGACGGCACCGTCGATCTGCTGGCCACCGACCATGCACCGCATACCATGGAAGAGAAGGACCTTGGTTTCCTCGATGCTCCGAACGGCATCATTGGTCTTGAATGCGCGTATGGCGTATGCCACAAGATTCTTGTGGACGGTGGCTTTATCTCCGACGAACGCCTGATTGAACTCATGTCGACTGCGCCAGCCGAACTTATGGGCCACAGCAAGGCCGACGTCACAGCGTTGCTTGACGAATACGCAGACGCCGTCCCCGGAGACGACGACACCAAACGCGTGCTGGACCTCGTCAAGGTTCCTGCAGAAGACCGCGCGGATCTGGTGGTGCTCAACACCGACGAGGCATGGACCGTGAATCCTGAACGATTCCATTCCTCGGCTCGTAACACCCCGTTTGGTGGATGGCAGGTCACCGGCCGTCCGCTCGCCACCATCATCGGCTCGAAACTAGTCTTCAGCCGTATCAACAAGGAGGATTGATGGATCGCCTGATCGAAGCAATCGAAGCCAAGCAGAATCCGAGCGTTGTGGGACTTGACCCGACCGAAGCGCTCGTGCCAGCGCAAATCGTGGCCGGCTTTGCCGAGGAAATCAGCGAACAGGTTGAAGATCCGGCGGAAGCGCCGTCCATGCAGCTTTCCGTGGCCTTCTTCGAATTCAACCGCGCCATCATCGACGCCGTCGCAGACATCGTGCCTGCGGTCAAACCGCAGATCGCCATGTATGAGACGCTCGGTCCGGCAGGCATCGACGCTACACCATGACCTGCGAATACGCCAAGCAGCAGGGCCTGTACGTGCTCGGCGACGTCAAGCGCGGAGACATCGGCTCTACCGCGGCTGCATATGCTCATCACCTCAGCGGTATAGGATTGGACGACACCGCCTATGATCCATGGCATGAGGATGCGGTGACCGTGAACCCATACCTCGGCACCGATGGCATCACACCGTTCGTCGACGCCGCCACCGCCAACGACAAAGACATTTTCGTGCTTGTACGCACCTCCAATCCGTCTAGCAGTGAACTGCAGGAACTTGAACTCGCCTCCGGTGAACGCGTATACGAGCATGTCGCCGATCTGGTGGAAGCTGGGGCGCCGAAACCATCGGCAAGAACGGCTATTCACGTGTAGGCGCAGTGGTCGGAGCCACGCACCCAGAGGAAGGCAAGGCATTGCGCGCACGCATGCCGCACACGTTCTTCCTTGTACCGGGATACGCGCTCAAGGCGGCACCGCGCAAGGTGTGGCCGGCATGTTCGACCGTGACGGCATGGGTGCGCTTGTCAACTCGTCACGTGGCGTTATCGGTGCATGGAAAAAGTCCGGCAAGTATTCTGAATCCATGAGCGCCGACGATGCTCTGGATCTGGTTGCGGAATCAGCGTGAGGCAGCCAAAGATATGCGTGACAATCTGCGTGCGGTCTTGCCGTAACCTGCCGACTGGCCAACTGTTCAATCTGAAAGAAAAACAACCACCAAACCATCGAACGTAACAGAGAGGGAGTTCATGACCACCGCAACAACGTTCGTTCCGACCGTTGCCGAAGCGACTGCGGCAGGCTTTTTCCCGAGCCGGCATGAAGTCGAGGTCGTTGACAATCAGGAACTGACTGACGGCGTGTACCGTTTGACGTTCCGTGACGAATACATCGCCAGCCATGCAAAGCCGGCACAATTCGTTGACGTATATTCCAACGATCCAAGCAAGCTGATGCCGCGTCCGTTCGGCGTTTGCGAAACCAACGGCGACGAAGTCAGCCTCATGTTCGCCGTGGTAGGCAAGGGCACCGCAGAATTTGCCGGATTGAAAGCTGGGGACACCATTCGTGTGATGGGCCCGCTCGGCAATTCGTTCAAGACCAAGGAGCCCGCCAATTATGTGCTCGTGGCAGGAGGTCTTGGCGTGCCTCCGCTCGTGCATGCGGCACAGCATATCGCCGGCGTCGAAGGCGCGGTCAGCACCGCGGTGTTCGGCTACCGCAACGTGCGTTTCGGCGACGAATATGCGGGCAAGTATGCCGACAAGGTGTACAGCATCGACGAGAGCGAAGGCAACGTGATCACCTTGCTTGACCGCATCGAAGGCGAGTTGATGGATTCGGGACTCAAGCCGGTGATTCTGACCTGCGGTCCTCTGCCGATGATGAAGGCCGTCGCCGCATGGGCCGTGAAGCGTGACATGGCGTGCCAGCTGAGCTTGGAACAGCGCATGGGCTGTGGCTATGGCACTTGCGTGCTGTGTACGGTCGACACGTTGGACGGACGTTTGAAGGTCTGCTCCGATGGTCCGGTCTTTACTCGCGAACGTTTGGGATGGGGTGAATGAGATGATCGACGATACCCAGCATGAGAACCTGTACGGTTCGTACGAGTGGAAGCATCCCACGCAGGTGGCGGGCGTGCCGTGGAAGAATCCGGTCGCCACGGCTTCCGGCACCTTCCAGTATGCGGCGGTCCGCTGGTTCTACGACGTGAGCCAACTGGGCGCGGTCACCACCAAGGGCGTCTCCCCGGTGCCATGGGAAGGCAATCCCGGCATTCGTACCGCTGAAGGCCCATCCAGCAACATCAACGCGGTCGGCCTGCAGAACCGGGTGTGGACCATTATTTGGAAGACGACCTGCCCAAGCTCAAGGCCATCAACGCTACGGTCATCGCCAATGTGGCCGGTCACTGCGACGACGACTATGTCGAAGTCGTGTCCAAGCTGAACGATTCTCCGGCAGACATGCTGGAAATCAACGTGAGCTGCCCGAACGTGTCCGCCGGAGGTATGAGCGTCGGCACTGATCCGGTGGCGTTGAGCCGTCTGATCACCCGCCTGCGCAAGCTCACCGACAAGAAGATGATTGTCAAGCTCACGCCGAACGTCACCGACATCACCGTGCCTGCCCGCGCGGCCGTGGAAAGCGGCGCCGACGCGCTGAGCATGATCAACACACTGCTCGGCATGCGCATCAACATTCGCACTGGAGAACCGATCATCGACCATGTGACCGGCGGCGTTTCCGGACCGGCCGTGCTGCCGATGGGACTCGTGGCCGTGTGGAAGACCCGCTCCGCATTACCGAACACTCCGATCATCGGCATCGGCGGCATCGATTCCGGTGAGAAGGCGCTTGAATACCTGTATGCCGGAGCGAACGCCGTGGAAGTCGGTGCGGCCGCACTGTTCGAACCGACCGCGCCATTGCGTGTGGCCCGCGAACTCGACGAGCTGCTCGACGCACGTCCCGAACTCGCAGACAAGCTCGCCAAGGGCGAAACTTGGCGTTGACCTCGATCATTCATCAAAGGAGCATGACATGACTGAATCCCTCGACCACCGTTTTACCAAGTTCCTGCTGGAAGCGCAGGCGCTGAAATTCGGCGAGTTCACGCTGAAGTCCGGTCGTAAGTCGCCGTATTTCATCAATGCGGGCGCATTCAACGACGGACGTAAGATCGCCACGCTCGGCGCATTCTATGCGGAGAAGATCGCGGCGGAAATCGAAGCAGGCAATCTGCCGAACGACATCGACACCATTTTCGGTCCTGCCTACAAGGGCATTCCGCTGGGCGTCTCCACCGCGATCGCTCTGACTTCCGGCCACGGTATGGAAGTCGGCTACACCTTCGACCGCAAGGAGAAGAAGGATCATGGCGACGGCGGCATGATGGTCGGCACCCAGCTGACCGACGGCATGAAGGTACTGCTCGTCGACGATGTGATGACCGCAGGCACCGCAGTACGCGAGGTCATTCCCAAGCTCAAGGCCGAAGCGGATGTGGAGGTCGTCGGCTTGGTGCTTTCCGTGGATCGTATGGAAAAGACCAAGGATTCCGACACGTCCGCGGTGAAGGCCGTCGAAGCAGAGTTCGGCTTCCCGGTATTCGCCATTGCCAACGTGCGCGAGATCTTCGAGCCGGCCAGCATATCGAAACCGCTGACGGCACCGCGTATGTGACCGACGAGATCAAGGCCGCTGCCGACGCTTATCTGGAGCAGTATGGTGCCTGAATTCTATAGGCGGGTCCTACAGTTGAACATATGAAAAGTGCCTCACACCAATCGAAAGCATCGGTGCGAGGCACTTTTCAATCTCATATCAGAGTGCATCCAGTTGATGAGTGCATTCAGTCGATCAGGTTGTATCCATGGTCGGCCACCACCGACTTGAGCTTCTCCAAATAGTTTTCCGCGGCCTTCGACAGCTTCGCACGCTCGTTCGTGATCCAGCCGACCAGCATGGTCTCATCGGTGTCAAGCGGCACGGTCACGATTTTCTCATTGTTGAGATCGCCGTTGTCGATGCCGGTGCACACGGTGTAGCCGTTCAGACCGATGATGAAGTTCAGAATCGTCGCACGGTCGGTCACGTTGATCTGCTTGGGGGAGTATTCCGGCCAGACCGCCTCTTCGGCGAAGAAGAAGCTGCCCTCCTCGCCCTGCTCGTACTGGATGAACGGGAACGGCTTCAAGTCGTCCATCGTGACTTTCTTCTTGCCGGCCAGTGGATTGTTGCGTGAAATGAACACATGCAACGGAGCACGGAACAGTGGATGGAATTCCAAATGCTTTTCGCGCAACATCTTGCCAATCACGTCTTTGTTGAAATCGGACAGGTAGATGATGCCGATTTCGGAAAGCATGTTCGCCACTTGGTTGATGATGTCTTTGGTGCGCGTCTCACGAATGGTGAACTCGTATTCGTCGGATTTGATGGAGTTGATCATTTCCACGAACGCTTCGACGGCGAACATGTAATGCTGTGTGGACACGGAGCACAGCTGCTTGCGTGGCTTCGCGTTCTTGTAACGTTCTTCGAGCAGCGACGCCTGATCGAGCACCTGGCGCGCGTAGGTGAGGAATTCCGCTCCGTCCACGGTCAAGGCGATGCCTTGCGACGAGCGGGTGAAGATCTCGATGCCAAGCTCGTTCTCGAGTTCCTTCACAGACGAGCTCAACGCGGGCTGTGACACGTACAGCTCGTGCGAGGCTTCGTTCATGGAACCGCATTCCACGATTTTCACAATATATTTCAGCTGAAGAAGAGTCATAAATTCAGGTTAGAGCCATGTACTGACCGTGGGGGAGTGCTTATACCCTCTTGTCTGGATAGTGGACTGCCGATCGCGCAGATCAAGGACGTGAAAAAACCAATTGCAGCTTGACGAGGATCGCACACAGTTGGAAACCCCACAAACCGTGCTCGACAAAACCGGTCAGGTGTTCGCCCAATGGGAGCGGACCGGCTTGACGGGTCAGGCCTACAAGCAAAAGAGTTGTCCCTATCGGAGTGCTCCATATCGGCATAAGCGACAAAAAGGGATTGCCCGGCTTTCTACACACCAGACAATCCCGTTCGTCACAACCTACTACAGTTCGGTCTACTGGTACAGATGGCCGCCCTGCTCGCGGAAGCGCTCGCTCATCTCTTGCATGCCGGCAGCGATGGTTTGCGCGTCGGCGACGAGCTTCTCCTGTGCTTCGGCATTACCGAATTTTTTGCGGATGTTTTGGCTGATGGCCATGGAGCAGAACTTCGGACCGCACATCGAACAGAAATGCGCCATCTTCGCAGGCTCGGCCGGCAAAGTATCATCATGGAACGCGATGGCGGTGTCCGGATCGTAGCTCAGGTTGAACTGGTCAAGCCAACGGAATTCGAAACGTGCCTTGCTCATGGCATTGTCGCGGTCGATGGCATGCGGATGATGCTTGGCGATATCAGCCGCATGGCAGGCGATCTTGTATGCGATCACACCTTGCTTCACATCGTCCTTATTTGGCAGCCAAGATGTTCCTTCGGCGTCACATAACACAGCATGGCAGTGCCATAGCGGGCGATTCCCACACCGCCGATCGCCGACGTGATGTGGTCGTAGCCGGGAGCGGTGTCGGTGGTGAGCGGTCCAAGCGTATAGAACGGCGCGTCCTTGCAGATCGCCTTTTCCATCTCGATGTTCATGCGCACGGTGTCGAACGGAATATGGCCGGGTCCTTCGATCATCACCTGCACGTCGTGTTCCCATGCGCGCTGCGTAAGCTCGCCCAAAGTCATCAGTTCGGCGAACTGTGCCGCATCGTTCGCATCGGCAAGCGATCCCGGACGAAGTCCATCACCCAGTGAGAATGCGACATCGTACTTGGCGAAGATCTCACACAACTCATCGAAATGCGTATACAGGAAGCTTTCCTGATGATGCTGCAAACACCATTCGGCCATGATCGAACCGCCACGCGAAACGATGCCCGTCATACGATTCGCCGTCAACGGCACGAAACGCAGCAGCACACCGGCGTGAATCGTCATGTAATCCACGCCTTGCTCGCACTGTTCGATCACTGTGTCGCGGAACAGTTCCCAGCTGAGCTTGGACGCATCATCCTCCACCTTTTCGAGCGCCTGATACATTGGCACGGTGCCGATCGGCACGGGGGAGTTGCGCAGAATCCATTCACGAGTGGTGTGAATGTCGTTGCCGGTAGACAGATCCATCACAGTGTCGGCACCCCACTTGGTGGCCCACGTGAGCTTCTCCACCTCCTCGTCAATAGACGAAGTGACCGCCGAATTGCCCATATTGGCGTTGAGCTTGGTGAGGAACTTCGAGCCGATGATCATGGGTTCAGCTTCGGGATGGTTGATATTGCAAGGCATGACCGCACGCCCTGCGGCCAGTTCGCTGCGTACCAATTCCACGCTGCAATGCTCGCGCTCCGCCACATAGCGCATTTCCGGCGTGATGATGTTGTGGCGCGCGTACCACATTTGCGTCACCGGATGATCCTTGGCCTTCATCGGCTTATGCTGGCGACCACGCCATTCCTTGGAAGCTTGCCACGTTTGATGGCGCGTTTGCGTCATCTTCCAAATTGCGGCGACGTCCTTCATATTCTTCGACGTCTCCACGGTCAAGAATCCAGTCCAAACGTAGGGGAGCGAGACCCTCCTTCGGATCGCATTTCGGACCTTCGGTGTTGTAATCCTTGAATGGTGCGTTCGGTCCGACGCCAGGAGTGTCAGACAGTTTGATTTCAGTGTACGGCACTTGCAGATCGTAGGAACCGAATTCGTTTTCGAAATGCACCGGCGTGGTTTTGCGAATATGTGCTTTGTCTCGCTGCTTGGAATCGCGTGCGGCAATGTCGACGCGCTGTTGCTTGGCAAGCTTGGAGGCGGCCTTGGCTTCCTTCGCATTGGTGAACTTCTTTTCGCCGGATGCGCCGTCGGCTGTGTTGTCAGTGTTGATTTCCGCTGTTTTCTGGGCTTTCACGCGCGGCGCGTACCCGTGCTTCGTGTCGCCACGTACGGCTTTCCAGCGCGCTACCATATTGCGGGTTGCAGCTTCCGGATCATCGGCTCCTGCAATCGCGGACACCACGAACCAGCCTGCCGCCTTTGAATGCGCCAGCATCTCCATATCATCTGCGGTCACGCCACCGCCTACCACTACCGGAAAACCACTGGCTGAACAAATGGTGTTGATCTGCTCTTCGTCAAGCGTGCGACCGGAACCGTCATTGCCGCCTACGGACGCTTCCGGCTTGGTGACGGAAACATGCAGTGGTGCCGCACCGATATAGTCGATGCAGCCGTCGGGCAATTCGTTGATGAGTTTGACCAGGCTTTCCGTTTCGGCGGACAAGCCCACGATGGCATCTTCGCCAAGCAGTGCACGGGCTTCGCGCGGTTCCATATCGGTCTGTCCGATGTGCACGCCGTCAACCTTGATGCCTTTGCTGCGGGCCTGCCAGACCACGTCCACACGGTCGTCGATCACGAATGCCACGGAATCCGACTTATTGTTGTCTTCGATGATTTGCGCGATATCACGCGCCATGTCGGTGAGATCCTTCGCGTCAGCGTCTTTGACGCGCAGTTGGATGAAGCTTGCGCCCCCGCGCAATGCGTCATCGATGACGTCGGTGATCGGTCGGCCTTTGCAATCCTGTGGTCCTACCACAAAATAGGCGCTCAGGTCGAAGCTGTCTCGCATCGACGCATATGGATAATTGCTCATGATTCCCCCTTGATTATGCTGTTTTGGGTTGGGAAAACTTGATTTCGCAGGCAATGGGTATGCTGACGCGCCGTATGCTCGGTTATACGGGATAGAAAATGGAATTACGATTGATGATTGCGCGATGCAGACTGTTTGGTCGACGCATCTGCTGCGCAGACTTTTACGGATGCCAATTGACGCTGGCAATGCGTGTGCGCTACGACACTCATTCTTCGCTCCCTACGTTGGTGCTAACCAACAGGTTCAAAGGGTCAGGCATTCGCCTATCTCAGCTCCGTTGGGGAGCCCCCCTGCTTTACGTGTTGGCTATGAATCTACGCCCTGCACTGGACGTAACTTTCATCGAAGCCCACAGGAGAGTTAGGCCAGCCGTCACTTTCGCATGTATCGCCTCCATCCGCGTCACGCCTCCGCCGCGCAACTCACAGCAAACTCTCCTTGCAGGCTAATCTATACTTCAGTTCAATGCATTGCGTGTGAAAGAGGTCGACTACATGTTGGAAACGGAACGGCTGACATTGAGGGCTTGGGCGGAAACAGATGCGGAAAGCTTGTACTCCTATGCGAAAGATCCGGATATCGGGCCTATCGCGGGCTGGCCCGCACACCGATCGAAAGAAGAAAGTCTCAATACGATTCGTCATGTGCTCAATGGCAAGGAATGCTACGCGATTTGCGAGCGCGGCAGCAATAACCCCATTGGTTCGATTGAGTTAAAGCTTAATGGTCATACGGATATGACGGATCGTGATGATGAGTGTGAGTTGGGTTACTGGCTGGGCAAGCCTTTCTGGGGGAGGGGTTATATGCCGGAGGCAGCCAAGGAGGTTATCCGTCATGGTTTTGTTGATCTTGGTATGAGTGCGATTTGGTGCGGCTATTATGACGGCAATCTGAAGTCGAAGCGGGTGCAGGAGAAGGTTGGTTTTGTCTATCATACACGTGTGATGAGGTACCGGTGCCTCTTATGCACGAGGTGCGTGTCGGGCACGTGAATGTTCTTACCAAATCACGCTGGCAAAATTTAGCATGCCTGCTGATTGTGCTAGAAGCTAACCTAGAATGCTTTGGAAGGGTCTTGGTGGGCTTCGAACGGATGCTGGTCAAGACCCTTTTAGAGCTTCATGATGTTTTCCTCGATGCGACGGATGACGTCAATGAAAGCTTCATCGTTGTGCCCGGTTGGATCTGGCAGATTCCAATTATCGTCGAAAGCCTTGCCGATATAGGGACATCCCACGTCGCAGCCCATGGAGATCGCGGTGTCAGGTTTTGGAATATCCGAAATCAGCTTGGAGTATTGCGTTTTCTCCATGTCGATGCCGTAAAGCTCTTTCATGAGTCGTACGGCATCCTGATTGATCTGCGGCTTGGTTTCCACACCTGCGGAATAAAAATCACAATCGGTTCCGCGTAGATGCTTTCCCAACGCTTCGGCAATCTGGCTGCGGCATGAATTATGCATGCAAATAAAAGCCACTTTTCTCATAGCTTTCCCTGTCTGCGATGTTATGATTTCACGATTGCTGTCCCGTATTATACGTTTCGCCCAATGCTCCGCGTTCACATCATCGAATAACACAATGCCCGGTACGACCATGTCATAAGCTGGTCGTACCGGGCATTGGCTTGGATTATTCGCCCCAGACTTCTTCGGCGATGGACCTTACGAGTGCGATCTTGGCCCACTGCTGCTCCTCAGTGAGCTTGTTGCCTTCCTCAGTGGAGGCAAAACCGCACTGGGTGGACAGGCACAAGCGGTCAAGCGGCACATACTGGGCCGCTTCGGCAATGCGAGCCTTAATCACTTCCGGATCTTCAAGTTCCGGTCTCTTGGAGGTGACGAGGCCAAGCACAACCTGTTTATCGCCGGAAACCTCAGCCAGTGGCGCGAAGTCACCGGAACGGTCGTCGTCGAACTCCAGATAGTAGGCGTCCACGTTCTCTTCGCCGAACAGCTTGGCTGCGACCGGAGCATAACCGCCGGACGACAGCCACGTGGAATGGAAATTACCACGGCAGATATGGGTGTTGATCACCAAATCATCAGGCTGGTCTGCGATCACTGTGTTGATCACGTCAAGATTCTCCTGCTGCAGGCGGGCCGCATCCTCATCGCTCCAGCCGAGACGCTCACGCACGCTCTTGTCGCACAGGCGAGTCCAAGTGCAGTCATCGAACTGCACGTTACGGCAGCCGGCGGCATACAGGTCGGCAATGACCTGACGGTATGCGGCCACGATATCCGCGGTCAGCTCGTCGTCATCTTTGTAGAACTCGTCGTACGGGTAGGCGTTCTTGTTGCCGGTAAGCACGAAACGGGTCTGCGCTGGGGAAGGCATGGTTTGGCGAGCAACGGTATTGTCATCTTCAAACTGCTTGACGAACTTGAAATGCTCCACGAACGGATGATCGTGTCCGTCGAGCTTGCCGGTCACCGTGGCAGTGTCGGCGGGAGTGACCTCGTCATGGAAGGCAACGCGATGGGCGGCTGCGACATGGTCCACGCCGTTGAAGCCCCACATGAAATCGAAATGCCACCAGCCGCGACGGAATTCACCATCGGTGATGACATGCAGACCGGCGGCCTTCTGCTTGGCAACCAGATCAGTGATCAGCCTGTCTTCGACAGCTTTCAATCCAGCGGCATCAATAATACCTGCAGCATAATCTGCACGAGCCTGCTTGAGTTCGTCCGGACGCAGATAAGAACCGACCACATCGGCGCGGAACGGCGCATTCTTGGAATATGTCATGATTCTCCTTCGACTATTGACTTGCAATTAACAATCACAACGACAAAACCAACAATATGCTATCCCACCACCCACGAACGAGGCACATTCCATTCGCCTGGTTGACAACGTACTTCCGTCCATCCGCAGAGTTTTCAATGCTGGAATAAATGGGGGTAAATGACACTGCATGGCGTTCCGATATTGGCAGACGCGCGGCCGATGATTGTGCAAAGAATCGCGAAAGGCATGCGGAATCACGACATGAGTTGCGTTGTGTTCGTATATAATCGCAACGGACATGAACGACTGCAAGGAGGCTGCCATGACTGTGCCGCAACGAGTGCTTGACACTATGAATTCCGGACTGATCTACACCTGCGATGACGAAGAGATGATCAAAGCACAGAAGGAACAGATGGAACTGCTATACGACTTCAATGCAACCCGCCCCAGTCAAATGACGCAACGCAACGAAATCGCACGCCAACTGCTTGGCGAATTCGGCGAGGACGCTATATCGAACCGCCGTTACATGCCAATTGGGGATGCAACACGTATTTCAGTGCGCACGCTTACGCCAATTTCAACCTTACGTTAGTTGATGATGGTGAAGTGCATATCGGCGAACATACCATGATCGGCCCGAACTGCACTATCATTACCACCGGCCATCCGATTCGTCCTGACCTGCGCGAGAAGGTCACACAGTATTCTCTGCCGGTCACCATCGGCCGTAATGTGTGGTTGGGCGCCAACGTTACCGTGCTTCCCGGCGTCACCATTGGCGACAATTCGGTGATTGGCGCATGCTCGCTGGTTACCAAAGATATTCCCGCCAATATGGTCGCATTCGGACAGCCATGCAAGGTGTATCGCGAAATCGGCGAACATGATGACGTCTACTATTGGCGTGACCGCATGATCAACCCACCCTATGACCAGAAGCAGTAAAACAAATCACTATCGACCAACCGTTCAAACAGGTCGAATCATCGTGGACTAGTCGCTATGACAGATCCACGATCTCATAATTTGCGACTGTCAAGTGAAATACCGGGCGCACCATTGCTCCACCACACGGGCAAGGTGCGCCTTCTTTGAAAACTCAGTCCTGGTTGCTCCAATCAATCATGCTTCCCACCATAACGTGCGAAACGTAACGCACGCATGTCCGCGGTAGATATTTAGATAATTATCTAAATAAGAAAATGTGTAAACATTGCGAAGTGAAGGAGGAATGTATGGCAGGGAGGGATTCAAAGCGCTCTCCGATCCCACGCGACGGCGCATTTTGGAATTGCTGCGCGAACGTGACATGACGGCTGGTGAACTTGCGGAACAATTCAACATGAGCAAACCGTCGATCAGCCACCATCTGACCACGTTGAAAACCGCGGGACTGGTAACCGACGAACGGCACGGCAGAACATCATCTACAGTCTCAACACCACGGTGATGCAGGATCTGATCGGATGGTTCATGGGATTCATGGACGGCGATGGAAACGTCAATCAAGCGAATGATCAAACAGACAATAAATAAAGGAGGGTCTTATGCGCGGGAACAACTTGAACGATTTAAAAACAACATCAACAATGCCGAAGACAAGAACAAGACTGATTCGGGGGAGAAGATCGCTCCGATCGGACGCAATCTGTGCATTGCGCTTGTTGCACTGTGTGTAGTCAACATCATCGCACATCTTGCCTGCTATAGTCGCTTCCCGAAAACGTGCCGATTCATTGGGGTGCCGATGGTTCGGTCAATGGTTATGGCCCGCGTGCCGTAACGTTGATTCTTGATGTATTGCCGTTGCTGTGCTTGGGACTTTTCCTCGTCATCCCGAAGATGGACCCCAAGGGAGAAAACTACATGAAGGCCAGCGGACTGTATCGTGGATTCGTCATCGCGTTCACACTCATCATGTGCGGTGTCACATGGTTCACTGAAGCCACCGCATTCGGTGTAATCCCAGCTACGGCGGTCCCGTTGGGCTTATTGTCAGCGTGGTATTGGGCGCGCTGTTCGTCGGCTTAGGCAATTACCTTCCGCGCATGCGCCAGAATTACACTTTCGGCATCAGAACGCCTTGGGCTCTGGTCGACGAGAACAATTGGAAGCGTACGCAGCGTGTGGGTGGCATCTCTTTCATGGTGTTGGGAGTGCTGTTGATTGTGGCGGGTGTTGTCAGCTCTGTCGTGCCTGTGGGCGACATGCTCATGGTCGCAATTATTGTGACGATAGCGGTTGGCGCAGCGCTCGTTCCTTATGTATACAGCTACCTGTTGTTCCGCCGCAGTCGCGGTTCGCGGCAAAACTGAAGTAACGTCATAGCGACGCTAGATACCGTCGCCTTGACACAGAACACAAATCAACGTTGACAAACGCCGTTGGCAATCTGGGAAAGTTTAATGAACGGACTCAGGAGAACCAATTGCAAACAGTGAAGGAATCGAATCTGAATTTCTTCAGTCCAACAATCGGGGTGCGGTTCACATGCGTGCGATCCGCACCCTTTGTTAATTCAAGTGTTCGTTTTGAAAAAGTCAGAAATCCATGCCCAAAGATTTCAGATCGCGGCGAGCCTGACCGGCGTTAGTGAAGCGGAACGCGTGCATGCCCACGGCCTGTGCGCCAGTGACGTTCTTCGCGGTGTCGTCGAAGAACACGCTGGATTCCGGCCTGAGATTGAAACGGCTCAGCGCCAGTTCGTAGATGTCGGCATTCGGCTTGTGCATCTTCTCTACGCCGGACACCACCGTGCCCTGCAGCAGCTCGCCGAGCTGCGGGAAACGTTCGAATGCGAAATGGAACGTCTCATGCGACCAATTCGTCAACCCCCACACGCCGTAGCCTGCAGCCTTCAAATCACGAAGCAGCTGTTCCATATCCGGAATCATGCGGGGGAGCGCATCGCCGTAACGTTCGATGTAATCGCGGAAAATCTCGCGATCTCTTCGCCCTGTTCACGTACCACGTCGGGATAAATGCTTCGAAATCCTCGCCATGGTCCATGCGATCCTCATAATCGTAGAAGCCGCACGGATCATTATCCGCGCAAATACGGTCTACAACCACTTGGGGGTACCTGCCTTCAAGGCATGCGCGCGTCTGCCAGTCGATAAGCACGCCGCAAAAATCAAAGACCACATCGGTGACGTTGGCACTGGGGGAGGTCATGAAAATCCTTCCTGCAAAATACGGATTGGCAACGTTAGTGTAGCGCAAAGCCACCGATGTTGGGGCTGGTGTTCGGTAAATTTGTTTTGCAATTAAAGTAATTGCAATGCCGGCTGAATGCCGCCGATAATATCGCTCGCGATGATCGGATGGCCGATTTCCCCGAAATGCTGCTTTTTGGAATGCCCATAGATCTGCGGACGATGCCATCCACGCTGTTCGGATCGCGATGCGATCGCGCCCGCAAGACCATGTATGTAGGCTCCGGCCGCCACGACTTCGGGAACTAATGCCGGATCCTCGGCAAGCATGTCGTCCTGTTGCGCGAGCAGGCGCCCAACATGCCGGCAAGCACATCGCCCGATCCTGCGGTGGACATCCACGCCGGCGCGCGTCCGGAAAGAATCACCCGCTCGTTGCCTTCGCCGTCCGTGCCGACCACCATGGTCACCGCGCCCTTCAACAATACGGTCGCGCCGGTCAGCTCATGGACCCTGCGGGCGCAGGCGAGCGGCTGCGAGCGCACTTTGTCGACGCTGGCTTCGTTTCCGTCTAGCCGAGTCAACATGCGGGCCAGCTCCCCGACGTGCGGGGTGACAACCACTTGAGCCGGCACTTTGCCTGGCAGCAGGTCCAAAGCCCCGGCGTCTACCACGATCGGCGGCATGCCCAGGGCGCTTTCATTCCTGGCGTCGTCATTGGAGCCGGTTTTTTCCTGCAGTGCGTAATGCTTCAACAACGCGGTTATGGTTTCGCGTTGAATGTCGGTGTCGGCGGCTTCGTCGTCACCCGTGGGAACGCCGGAACAACCACCCATGATTGGACGCGGCCCTTGCCGATCACCGCCTCGGGCAACGAGGAAAGCACCATGTCCTGCGCTCGTTGCGGGCCGAGATAGCGCACCATGCCAGTGTTGGCGCGCGCCGCCGCCGTGGCCGACAATACGGCTGCACCGGGGTAACGGGCGGAGCGGTCACCAATCCGACCACTCCACGCGAATACTTGCCGTCCGAAGTTGCGGAAGGCGAATCGAATCCGTTACGAAATCGCCGTCCGTCATTTCGGCCGCGGGGACGCAATCATCAATGTCGAAACCGAAATCGACCAAAGTGAGGCGGCCGCATGCGTATGAGGCGGGTGGCACCATCGCGCACGGCTTCATCGCGCCGAATGTTACCGTAACATCAGCAGGAATGTACGGTCCTGGAAGCGAACCGTCATTTACGCCAACGCCGGACGGCGTGTCGATCGCCACGACGAGCGGCAGGGCGGAGGAAGGCTCGTTGTTCGGCAGGGCGGGCCTGTCGGGAAGTTCGCCATCGAATCCCAAGGAGGAAGCGATGCGCCTGCGATGCCACGCAATGCGCCGCTTACGCCGATTCCGGTCATCGCGTCGATGATCACATGGGAGCCCTGAACGTATTCAACGGCGGCCTGCAGTCGTTCTCCGGCCTCTCCCGCGGAAAAACCCGTGGTGCATCCTGGGATTTCGGCGGCGGGATCAAGTACGAGAACACGGCCTCCGGCATGCACGAACGCGCCGAACGCCTCCTCGTGCAGGGAACGTCCCACGGCGATCGCGGTGACATGCGCGCCTTCGTTCGCCAGTTCCGCGCCGGCGTATAGACCGTCGCCGCCATTATCTCCCGCCCCTACAAGGAGGGCTACCCGCGCGTCCTCGACGGCGAGGTCCTCATCATCGAGCAGTGTCATGGTCACATGGGCCGCAGCCGAGGCGGCCATGCGCATCAGCGGCACGCCGTCGTCAAGCAGCGGACGTTCCATCTCGCGCACGGTATCGGAATCGTAAGCGCTGTACAGCAGTGTTTGCAAACGGTCGGCGTCGTCGGCGATGTCCATAACGTTCCCTTCCTCGTCGTCTATGAGCAACAATCCCTACTGTAGTCGTAATATTGGGAGTCAAGGATTTTTCGGCGTGGAATGGAGACCAAAATGGCATATATCGAAATGCAGCACAGTTACAAGCGTTACCAAATGGGTTCCACCACCATCACCGCGAACGATGATGTGAGCTTCGGCATCGAAAAAGGCGAACTGGCCATCATTCTGGGCGCGTCGGGCGCGGGCAAGTCGACGGTGCTCAACATTTTGGGTGGCATGGACACGAATTCAGAAGGCAGCGTGGTCATCGACGGACGCGACATTTCCAACTATTCCCCGAAACAGCTGACGGCTTATCGCAGGACGGACATCGGTTTCGTGTTCCAGTTCTACAATCTTGTGGCGAATTTGACCGCGAAGGAAAACGTCGAGCTCGCCTCGCAGATCGTTTCCGATGCTCAGGATGCGTCAAAGTGTTGGAAGACGTCGGTCTCGGCGATCGTGTCGACAATTTTCCCGCGCAGCTTTCCGGCGGTGAACAGCAGCGTGTGGCCATCGCCCGAGCTGTGGCGAAGAATCCGAAGATCCTGCTGTGCGACGAGCCGACCGGCGCGTTGGACTACAACACCGGCAAGCAGGTCCTGCAGATTCTGCAGGACATGAGCCGTAAGAAAGGCGCCACCGTGGTGATCGTGACCCATAATTCCGCGATCGCGCCGATCGCGGACCGTGTGATCCGCATGCATGATGGCAAGGTCACGCCGTCGACGTCAACGAGCATCCGATGGACATCGCGGAACTCGAATGGTGATGTCGCGACACGCTGTGCGACACTCGATTTGCGAAGACAAAGGATTTGTGTAATATATATGACTTGTGCACGGAAGCAATTCCGTACAGGAAGCACATTCCTGCGTAGCTCAGTTGGCAGAGCATCCGACTGTTAATCGGACGGTCACTGGTTCAAGCCCAGTCGCAGGAGCGCGTTTTTAGGTTTTTCCTGATTTTCGTCGGGGAGAAGCTTAGAACAGGAGAATATTCCTGCGTAGCTCAGTTGGCAGA